>OCGZ01000357.1_pt1 | contig 35256 bp, 28 predicted proteins | sample 1538711 | NCBI WGS metagenome assembly OCGZ01 (sample SAMN04571720, study PRJEB22368) | human gut metagenome | biome: human gut; material: stool | host: Homo sapiens | place: Luxembourg | collected 2012-08-17
ACGAGGATGCAGCATACGAGGCAGTAAGCAAATTCATGCAGGAGAACCTGTAATCCCTGAATGAAGAATAAGAAACATCCCGGTCTGGTGATCGGGATGTTTTTTTGAAGGAGGAAAAGAAGATGCTGACAGAACAGAGATATGAAATTATCCTCGATCTTCTCAGAGAAAAAAAGAGCGTCACAGTGACGGAGCTGAAAGATATTCTGGATGCCTCAGAGTCCACAGTCCGAAGAGATATCACGGCACTCTATAAAGCAGGCAGGCTTACCAGGGTTTTTGGCGGTGCGGTAGCTCTGGAACATACAGTGAACGCCTATGAACCTACAGTAGCACAGAAATCCGAGCTGAATACTGAAGAAAAAAAGAAGATTGCGGCTTATGCGGCATCTCTGATACAGCCGGAGGATTTTGTGTATCTGGATGCCGGAACCACCACGGGATATATGCTGGAGCATCTGGAAGGCTCAGGAGCTACTTTTGTGACCAATGGTGTTTCCCATGCGAGAACGTTGGCACAGATGGGGGTCAGGGTACTTCTGCTCGGTGGCGAACTGAAAGGTTCTACAGAAGCTGTAATCGGAAGCCAGGCCATGCAAATGCTGAAGAATTACCATTTTACCAAAGGATTTTTCGGAACTAACGGAATGACACAAAAAGAAGGCTTTACAACACCGGAGGCAAATGAGGCACTGGTGAAACGTACCGCTATGGAGCAATGCCTGGAGAAATATGTGGTATCAGACAGCTCCAAGTTCGGACAGATCAGTGCAGTGACATTCTTTGCTTTTGACGGAGCAGAGATTCTGACAGAAAGCTGTTCAAGAGAATATAAAGACTGTCAAAATATTCAGGTTGTATCATAGGCAGACAAAACGGTTCAGAAGAGGTGAAAGGAATGGAAAATAAAAAAATTCCGAGTATCCTGGAAAAGGGGAAACAGATATGAAGATAATTGCAAAGATCAGGAGTGATTTTCCAACGAAATTCGGGATACCCCGCCAGAGCGGCCGCGTGGAGGGACTGACAGGCCGGATCGTTTTTGAACCGGAATACAGAGTACGTGAGGCTGTGAAAGGTCTGGAGGACTTTTCACATATTTGGTTGATCTGGGAATTTTCGGAGGCTGTACGTGAGAAATGGTCTCCCACGGTACGGCCGCCACGCCTTGGCGGAAACGAGAGGATGGGCGTGTTTGCCACCAGATCTCCATTTCGACCTAATTCTATAGGTCTTTCCTGTGTAAAACTGGAACAGATCGATCTTAAGTGTAAGGAGGGACCGGTACTGGTTGTGTCAGGGGCAGACCTTATGGACGGTACGCCGATCTTTGATATCAAACCGTATATCCCAGCAGCAGACTGCCATCCGGAAGCACTGGGAGGATTTGCGGAAAAAGTAGAACAGCATTTTCTGCAGGTGGAGATTCCGCAAAAATGGGTGGCCATGATCCCGGAGGAGAAGCTGGAAGCATTAAAGGGAGTTCTCAGGGAAGATCCAAGACCAGCCTACCAGAAAGATCCTCGGAGGATCTACGGAATGCCTTTTGCAGGGATGGATGTTCACTTTCAGGTGAAGGACGGTGTACTTTCTGTATGCGGCATTACAGAATATAAAAATAATTAAAATTACCTTTGACAAACTTTTTAAGGCATGGTATCATGATAAAGAGTTAGCAGATGCTAACTCGATATTTTAAACCATGAGTTAGCTTGAAATAACCATATAAAAAGTTCAGGAATCAAAGGAGAGTGAAATTATGAGCGTTGTAATTGTAGGCGGTAATGAAAGAATGGTATGTCAGTATGAGGATATCTGCAAAGGGTTCGGATGTAAGGCAAAAGTTTTTGCAAAAGAAAAAGGAGCTATGAAGAAAAAAATCGGTGTGCCGGATCTGATGATCCTTTTCACAAGCACAGTTTCCCACAAAATGGTTAACTGCGCAGTAGAAGAAGCAAAGAAAAAATCAATCCCCGTATGTCGCTGCCATACAAGCAGCGCTGCAGCTCTTGAGAATATCCTGAAGCAGTACTGTGCATAAGAAACAAGTTTTATGAGCCTTTTCTCTTGTATAATTTGACTTTTTTTGCAGAAATTGGCGGAAAGACTTGCAAAATCATGAGTTTTTCAATAAAATAGCCATAGGTTTCTGTGGTAAAGCGTTGCAGTGAGATATGAACTGAAAAGCAACGCAGGAAGTCGAAATGCTGCCGTTTGGAAAATGAACAGCAGTATCGAAATTACAGGTGAGAGGTGTTATCATGAAAAAAGTTGTAAAATTCGGTGGAAGTTCTCTTGCAAATGCAGAGCAGTTTCAGAAAGTCGGCGATATCATCCGCAGCGATGAGAGCCGCCGCTATGTTGTTCCGTCAGCTCCGGGAAAGAGATTTGACGAAGACATTAAGGTAACGGATATGCTTTACGGATGCTATGATGCAGCTTCCAAGGGAGAGGATTTCTCCGATAAGCTGAAAGCGATCAAAGAGAGATATTATGAGATTATCAAAGGTCTTGGCCTGACGCTTTCCCTTGAGGATGAGTTCAAGAAGATTGAGGAGGATTTCCGTGCACAGGCAGGAATCCAGTATGCGGCATCCAGAGGAGAGTTCCTTAATGGTAAGATCATGGCTGCATATCTTGGATATGATTTTGTAGATGCGGCTTCTGTGATCCGTTTTGACAAGAACGGTAATCTGGAAGCTGAGGAGACCAACAAGCTCCTTTCGAAAAAACTCAGCAAATGCCAGAGTGCAGTAATCCCGGGATTCTACGGTGCATGCGCAGACGGCACAGTTAAGACATTTTCCAGGGGCGGATCTGATGTAACAGGATCCCTTGTTGCAAAAGCGATCCACGCAGATATCTATGAGAACTGGACAGATGTTTCCGGTTTTCTTGTAACAGATCCGCGTATCGTACATAATCCGGAACCGATCGAGGCGATCACATACAGAGAGCTCCGTGAGCTTTCCTACATGGGAGCTACCGTTCTTCATGAAGATGCGATTTTCCCTGTCCGTAAAGAGGGAATCCCGATAAATATCCGCAACACAAACAGTCCGGAAGACAAAGGTACTCTTATTGTAGAGAGCACCTGCAAGAAACCGAAATTTACTATCACAGGTATTGCAGGTAAGAAGGGCTTCTGCTCTATCAATATTGAGAAATCCATGATGAACAGCGAGATTGGCTTTGGCCGTAAAGTTCTTCAGGTATTTGAGGATCAGGGTATCAGCTTTGAGCATGTACCGTCCGGTATTGATACTATGACAGTATATGTTCATCAGGATGAGTTTGAAGAGAAAGAACAGCAGGTTATCGCAGGCATTCACCGTCTGGTACAGCCTGATTTTGTTGAGATGGAGTCCGATCTTGCACTGATCGCAGTTGTAGGAAGAGGAATGAAATCTCAGAGAGGCACAGCAGGAAGAATTTTCTCTGCCCTTGCTCATGCCAATGTAAATGTGAAGATGATCGATCAGGGATCCAGTGAGCTGAATATCATCATCGGTGTAGAGAACCGCGACTTCGAGAAGGCTGTCAGAGCGATCTACGATATTTTTGTTCTGACACGGATCTGATTCTGTTTACAGGATCATAGCAAGAAAGGGTTCCGATAGCTGTTGAAATTTTATCAGGACAGCAGAAGAATTGAATATTTAAAATCCGCTGCAGGGATACGGAAACGTAAAATCCGGAGCGGATTTTTTATGTTATTTTCCAAAAAAAATCCAAACAAATCTGACAGAATTTCCAAAATAAAGACAAAAGATATTGTACATTGTGTCGAAACCCCAAAATCGCTTGAAATAAGGCTCTCTGCGTCCTCAAAATTCGACTGGCAACAGTTTGGCAACACCCCCTGTTGCATGTAAGAAATGTCAAAAAGAGACAGTGCCAATAGTCAGCAGTAATTGGTGCTGTCTTTCAATCTGTGGAAAGATATGCGGAAAAAGAGGTGATGTGAGAGGAAAAACAGCAATATTTAAAGAATTTGTTAATTTATATGGTTAAGTACAATGTGTACACACATTTATATATAAAGGCTAAGAGAACAGCGTGCAGCATTCTCTTAGCCTTATTTTTTAATTCACATATAATTAGTATTGCACCAGACAAAAACAGCGGAACAATCTATGAGTTAAATTATTTGAAAATAATTGTACATTCTTCTGTCTGCGTTGTTTTCTGATTATATGTATAGACGGTCAAAAAGGTATTTCTTTTTGTAATTTTAAATGTTTTTCCGTTCTTGACCCAGATTCCCATTTCACTACCTTTTGGATTGTTGATTTTACGGATTCCTGAGACATACCATCCGTTTTTGCTATTAACTTGTAATTTTATGTTTTTATTTTTGTATTTGTTGTAACTCAACGTATAGTTTGCGTTTTTGTTAAATTTGGATGTCAGGTTCAGAGAACCGATTTTGAGAGATGATAATGGGTTTACATATTTTTTTACTGTAACTTTTTGTTTGTAAATATTTTTTCCGCACTTGTAGGAAACAATAGCAGTTCCTGTTTTTTTTGCTTTCATAAAATATGAAGAAAAAGAGACAGGATTTTTCTGATACAGAGGATAGGCTTTTCTGGAAACAAGGCTTACCACTGAAGTATTAGAGGATTTGTAAGAAGAAACGCCCTGGTTCATGTAGACGTCAGTGTTTAATGCTGTTTCATTTGCTGTAGCAAATGCTCTTCTGCTTGCGGTGTAGGACAATGATTTTGAGGAATACAGGGTAAGTACCTGGGCTGGCTTGGAAATGGTTTTTGCCTGTACGCATACAGAACCTGACAGAATCAATGTCAAAGCAAGAAGTGTGATTAAAAGTTGTTTAATGTGTTTTTTCATACCTAAATTCTCCTTTGCAGTATATTTATAGTATCATTATATTCCTGTTTTACATATTTTCAAGTGTCAAGACGTAATTATTAAAAAGATGAGAAAATCCAGCATATTACTGTTGAAATCCAAAAGAGAGGAGAAACAAATATGCGGAAAATGCACTTTGAATATGTCTATAAATATAAAAAGTATATAAATTTTTGCGGGTTATTTTTCGGAGCGTGACCTTTTCCGCAAAAATTTGAATTGTGGATTTCTTTGTGACATAATGGATTTGTAAGCAAAAAGAACTCGCGAGTGAAACCATAAAAACTGTTTTCCCGGAAGGGACTTATTGATAGAGGAGGTACATTTATGTACGAGAATTATGTTGAATTAAATAATAACATCGTGAAAATCTGTGATTGTTTTACTGCCCCAGAGGATGCAGAAGATATAAGGGTAGGAGAGGAAATCAGCAGGATTGTCCGCAGAGCATTTTTTTATAGATTCATGAGTTATGTAACAGATGATTGTGAGAATAAAGAAATGGATGAAAAGGAAATGTTGGAAAGAGTTGGACATCACGTTCCCAAAGATGCCCGCTGGCAGCATTTTGTACAGGCCTGCAAGGATGGAAATTTTGATATGGAAGAACTGAAAGCCGCAGTAAAACATATAGGGGACGAAGTGAAAGGGCTGTTTGATGACCTGTCAGCAGGAGAACTGGACAAGGATAACTGTACATTATATGCGGAAGGGAAATCATTTGCGGATGTAATCCTTGCAGTAGATGAATTGCCATTTGAGTATCATAGTAGAACTGATTTTAACGATGATGATGAGTTAGTACAGTATCTTGTTATCAATGAGAGTAACCGCCGCCAGGGATATGATTATGTTGAGATTGAAGAATTTGTACCGAAATATTATAAATCCTGTGAACCAGGGAGTTATTTAGTATCTCCATCACGACCTTTAGAATTTACTATCATGAATGCAAAAGAGATGAAGAAGGGCGAGACATCCCTGGAAGGAGATGCGGTACGGAAAAAGAAGGATATTTTATTTAATATGTTTAGCCTGTATGCGCAGCGTTATATCCTTCTGGATATCTGGAAGGAGGATGCAAAAGAGAGTGATTCTTCAAAAGAACTTTTGGAAAAAACGCAGAAACTGTTTGCATATTCTGAAAGTGAAGATGACCCAAGAGACAAAAGAGCACAGGAGATTTACACAGACATTTCCGATTATCTTGAAAATCAACCGATGGAGTTTTGGGAAACCGTGGATTGCCGGAGAGGGAAACTGGAAGATTTATTATGTGAAGCATATGATAAAGTCTATGGAAAATAAGTTCCCGGATTTCGGGGTGTAATAAGAAGGGAGAGCAGTTGTGTGGGCTGTTCTCCCTTTTTGGTGGAATCAAATTGCAATGAATTAATAATTCCGCCCTTGGCTTTCACTTACCGTCCTCTGTGCGGATTGGTCCATCCGCTCCAGCAGATATCCGGCCCGGCCAGCCAGGTAAAGGGTATGGTTCAGGGCATAATCGGTTTTATGTAAGATTCGGTCAAAGGTCTCAGTTTTTACTCTGCCGGTCCGCTTGCGGATATGGTCAGAAGTCCGTTGTCCGTAAATGTCAGACCACCTTTTTCTACGCTCCCGGAAGTCGGCCAGGTGTGAGACGTCATCCGGTATCTGGCCGCATAGTTTTTCATATCGGCGGGTATGCTCCTGTATCTGTTCCTCGCAGGCGGAAATCTTCTGGTCCAGCATCTGCAAGTCGGATTCCATCTGTGCCAGCATCCTGGCCTTGGTTTCGTAGTCCTGGATATCGGAAAAGCCTTCCTCGTTCAGAATCCTTCCCAGCCGTTCCTGACGGAAGCGGATGCCTTCTTCCTCTGCCTGGATTGAGGCTTCTATCTCATCAGGACGGCTGCTCCAGGCAGGGAAATTTCCTTCCAGTTCTTTCTTGAGTGTGGAAATGTTTTTTTGAGCCTGCCGGTCTCGTTCCTGGACATTCTCCCGGGCTGCTTTTACACGGATGACTGATTCCTGGAGAGACTGCGCTGTTTTCTGGATATATTCCCGTTGTGTCTGGAAGTCCTCCAGGTCATACCGGGCAGAGAGGATTTCCCCCCCGCAGCCAGCCCATGCGCTCTGCAATGGATTCGTAGAGTTGGTCATTCTTTTGTTTTATCTCTGCTTCCAGTTCGCCCAGAGCCTGGCGAATTTCCTGATTCTTTTTATTTAGTTTTTTGATATCTTCGTTAATCTGATACTGTTGGGAATCGGTCTGTTTTGCCCCATGAGGGCCAAGATGGATGCCGGCGATATCATCCAGACCCTGTGCTTGATAAGAGCGGCAGTCCACCCTTTCTGGTATGCCTGCACGTTCCAGGGCCTGGTTTACATGTTCTTCCCAGGATTTCCGCCAGGAAAAGATGGCATCCGTGGAATTCCAGTACTTCATCTTCGGATTCTCCCGTCCGTAGGGAGTGGAGCGGGGATTGCCGGATGCCCTCACCAGGTTTTCCAGGTAGGCCTCAGAGGGTGTCAGCCAGATTTTTTCCCGGCCTTTGAAGTACGGGTACTGTTTTTCCCAGCCATCCGCCTTGGCCTGGATAAATTCCTCGGCGGTAAAGGCTGCGGTCTCTCCCTGGCGTTTGCAGAGATATTCTTTCTGTGTCTTTGGCTGCCAGTTCCCATTTTTATCCAGGGGCCGCATGGTCAAAAGGATGTGTGCATGAGGGTTCTGGAAAATCATGTCTTTTTCATCCTTCGTTGGCTGACCGTTCCGGTCAACAGGGATATGCTGCTCATTGGTGACAGGCGGATTGTGGATGCTGAAATCAGCGACCATGCCCTGAGAAACAAAAGCATCCTGGACAAATCCCTGTACCAGTTGGAGGTTTTCCTCCGGTGTCAGTTCATTTGGAAGGGCAATCATGACCTCTCTGGCGAGTCTGGCCCTCCGGTCTTTTTCTGCCTCTTCTACGGAGTTCCACAGATATCCCCGGTCCTGAAACTTTTTCGGCGCATGTTCCGGCAGCACGATTTCGCTGTGTGTCACCCATTTCTTTTTGGTGTAGTCCTCCATGATTCCGGTGTACTGGTTTTCTATTTTACTGGCAGAACGGTAGGCGGCTGCGGCCACAACACTTTTTCCGTCATTCCGTTTGATTACCTGCATATGGAATTGAAAGATTGCCATAGATAAAATCACCTCGTTTTTTATTTTTCAATATGGAGAATCCGGGGCAGGATAAAATTTTTTTCATTCCGTTTTTTATCTTCTCTTTTTTTCTGCATACTGTAAGTGCTGGTAAGGAAGAAACCTTATCAACGAAAATACAACATAAGGAGTTGAGAACATGAGAGGAAAGCAACTTGCAGGAGCCACGGACCAGAAACTGCGGGTCCTGCTCACCTATAAGGGGTCAGCCCCGGCCGGTAGTGAGATTCAGGATGATTACATATCTCTTAATCTGGAGGCTGACGGGAGACCGGAGCCGGCAGCCGCGGCAGTGGTCAATTTTCCGGTGATGGAAGGAGAAAGAGTCTTGTTCATCCATTCCCTGGATGCAGGTGATAACAAGGCAAGGGAGCACCTGCTGGGCGTGATAGAGGATTTCGCCAGGAAGAGGGGGTATCCATCTGTTTACATCCATACCGGGAAACAGAAGAAGCATTTTTTAAAGAAGAATGGCTTTGAAGGGATTTCGGAAAAACCGATTGCCAGGAAGGTCCTGGAACCATGAAAGACTGGCTGTACCGGTTTTGGAAATATCTGAGGACGGAGATACAAAATCCCCGTCCTGGGATAAAAAAGGATATATGGAAATGGATAAACAGTATCTTTTTCAGCGGAATCTGGCTCCAGCCTTTTGCGATGGCGGGGTTAATCCTGTTCTTTCAGAAAGTTTTGGGCGGGGATGTGTCGTACCTCATCCTGTTTGTCTTATCGTTCCTGCCGTCTGTCTATGTATGGTCAGAGAACCAGAGGCAGGCTGCGGCCGGAAAGAAGGATTTCAGTATTGAGGATGTATTCCATGAAAAGCCTAATGAATTTTCAAGCCCGTTAAAGCAAAAGGCGATGTACCCAAGGATTGCGGAAGATTTCCTTTTTGACCAGCCACAGGGCGTGGTGTTTGGAAGGACAGAGGAAGGATATTTCAAAAAAGAGCAGAAATATCTGTGCAAGCCGATGGATGCAGCACATTATAAGGATGGCCATGTATTCGTGATTGGTGGGTCTGGCAGTGGCAAGTCCTCTGCCCTGGTCATCCCGTCATTGCTGGCCAGCCAGAATGCCGGTGGATTTTATGTTGACATCAAAGGAGAACTCTGGCGGAAGTCCCGAAGGATGGATGCGAAAGATGTGGTCATCATTGATTTCCAGGACCGGGGGAAATGGGGATGGGATGCGTTGTATCTCCTGAACCACAAAGGAGGACGGGCCACGGACCAGGATATCCGGGAGACTATGGAGGAAATCGCAAACAGCCTGATACCCATATCTGCCAAGGATACAGACCAGTTCTGGAAACAGTCGGGCCGCTCGCTTTTGGTCGGAGAACTGGTTGGCCTGTATAAGCAGAAAAAGATACATAACCTGTCAGAACTGGTGAATGAGATACTGTCCCGGGATGCCAAGGAACTGGTGGAGGAATTACTGGACGGGGCAGCACCGAGGGCTACAGAGACGAAATTTCTTTCTTCGTTCCGGAACCTTGCGGAGGATACGATGTCGGGAATCGTCCAGCAGGAGCAGGAGTCTTTAAAAATCTTTGTCGATGAAGATATCCGATATGGAATGGAGGCCAATACCCGGCAGGCAAACCCGCAGATGATTGAGGAAGGAAAAGCAATCTTCCTGGCCATCCCGGAGGAAAAACTGGAAGTGTACTACAATTTGGTAAACCTTATTATCGCCCAGGTCTTCGGGAGCCTTATAAAGAGGCCGGAAGGGAGCCGGCCGGTGATGGTCGTGATTGATGAGATGGCCCGGATTTGTGCCCGGGGCCCCGTGCCATGTTTACATTCAGGAATACTTCTCACTGGAAGAAGCCGGAACATCACCCTGATTTTGATAACCCAGAGTTTTGAAGCCCTGGAAAACGCTTATACGAAAGCCGATATCCAGTCGATGATTGCCAATAGTGCATATCTGGTCTGTTTGGATGTACGGAGTCCTTCCACAGCCAAGACCATCTGCGGGATGGCTGGCACTTACAAGGAAAGGCAGACGACCTGGAGCGGTTCCGGGAAGAACCGTAGTGTCAGTATCTCATACCAGGACAAGCCAGTCCTGGAGCCTTCGGATTTGTCCAGGCTGGTGAAGCAGGATGAGGTCATTATCATATCCGCAGATTACGGGTATTGCAAAGCCAGGAAGTGCTCATACTTCAATGATGCCGTCCTGGGGCCGATGTCTGAGAAGGTGCAGCGGTATAATCGGGAGGCTATGGGGATAGAAGGGAAAGAAGAAATAAAAGAAACAAAAAGACCAATACCAATCCTTCCGGAACGGCCGGAGGATTGTAGAGAAAAATTAATGCGGCTGGCAGAAAAAGGATATGAGACCCTGAGGGAGTCTATCCACCGCCAGTATGAAGGAGGAAAGGAGAAATGGAAAAAGAAGACAAAATCAGACTGCAAAAAGCAATAGAGAAGAGCCTGGGGGAGCAGTGGGAAGTAAAGCCCATCACAGTCCCGAAAGTAAACGGCCCCAGGGATGGATTACGTTGCAGGCATGAAGGGGATAAACATGCCCTGGTCATATATCCGGACGATTATGCAGGGATGCTGGCATCCGGGGAGAGTATGGCGGATATCGGGAGATACGCAGCGGCCCTGGTAGAGGAAAAGAGGACAGCCCTGCCGGAAATCACGGACCTGCCATCCGCGGAGGACTTCCGGAAAGGACTGTTCATCCAGTTGGTGAATGCGGATGCAAACAGGGCACTCCTGGAAAATGCGGTATACGATTCTGTGGAGGATATGGCGGCAGTGGTGCGCTGTAAGGTAGCCGAGGAGGGAGCGTTGCTATATTCCTTCCGTGTGACGAAAGACAGCCTGCCGTTATTCCGGATGGGCCAGAGTGAGGTTCTGGCCGAGGCATATAAAAACACGGCAGCGCAGGAGTTCCAGTTGCGGAATACTGCCGATATCTTGCGGGAGGAACTGGAAAGACAGATAGAAGCGGGGGAAGTGACAGAGATACAGAGGGAAGTGATGGAAGAGATGCTCGCCCAGGAATCACCGCTCTATGTCCTGACAAACCAGGAAAAAGTAAACGGTGCCAATGTGATGCTGTGCCAGGAGGCTTTACAGAAGGTGTCTGAAGAACTTGGTGAGCCTTATTATGTCCTCCCCAGTTCCATCCATGAGGTCATGGTCGTAAGGGAAAGTGAAGATATGGACATCGGAAAGATGAAAGAGATGGTAAAAGAGGTGAACCTGTCCACGGTAGAGCCGGAGGACCTGCTCTCTTACGAAGTCTTCCGTTATGACGGCAGGAAACTATCCGTTGCCAGGGAAGATGTCCAAAAAGTATCGGAAACCGTAGACAGGGTAAAGCACCACAAATGGACGATGTAAGGAGGGAGATATGGGAAAAGAAGAAAACCTGACAGAGGCCGTCCGGAGATATCTGGAACTGAGGCCGGGATTTTTCCAGGTGGATGTGAGGACCGGGGACGGAAGGCTGATAGAGGGAAAGAAAAGCATGTGAGGGGCTCAAAATGCCTCTCATTTTTTATGCAGAAAATGTGGCTGGTTGATTTACAAAGGGGGAGGGCAGGAGTAAAATAATGGTATATCTATGAAACAGACAGGAGGAAAACAGGATGAAAAGAAAGAGGATTTTTAGTTGTTTCCTGACGGTCATGCTGGTATTGGTGATGGCTATGCCGGTATTCGCTGCATCTGGAAAGACACCTTCGGCAGTATCTGTAACGAAGGCTGCGGCTGCTAAAAACTCCGTGACAGTTACCTGGAAAAAGTCAAAGTATGCAACTTCTTACCGGATTTATTACAAACAGGCCGGTGCGAAGAAGTGGACCACGCTGGCAACTATCAGCAGTAAAAATCTGAAGTATACGCATAAATCTTCTAAGAAGTACCCGCTCAAGGGTGGTAAAAAATATTCCTATACAGTCAGGGCATACAACAAGTATGGCAGGAAGTGGAGTTTTTACGATACGAAAGGCAAGACCGTCACCATCCCAGCCGTGCCGTCTACCGTAAGGGCCAGCGCGAAAGCAAACAGTTATAAACAGGTGACTGTGACATGGACGAAATCCATTAATGCCACAAATTACGTTGTTTATTACCGTCCATCAGCATCAAGCAGATGGACAAAGATTAAAAGCGTAAGTGCGAAGACACCGAAATATGTTCACAAATCCAGTAGCAAATATCCGATTAAGGCGGGCAAAACTTATTATTATATCGTAAAAGGTTATAATAAAACATTCAAAACTTATGGTGGATATTATAAAGACGGAGCTAAAGTTAAAGTCCCTAAAAAGACAGTTTTAAATCCTACTGTAACTCCGTCTCAGCCTCCTGTCACGGTAACACCAACACCAACGAAAAAGCCTACCGCCACACCGCAGCCGACGAAAAAACCTACTCCAAAACCGACACAGAAACCAAAGCCGACGGCTACTCCAAAACCTACTGCTACTCCGGACACGGAAAGCCCGGAACAGGTAAAAAAAGACATAAAAGAAGTTATCCGGTTAACAAATAAAGTAAGAAAGAAATATGGGAAGAATGCAGTAAAAGAAAACGCGGCTTTGGATGCCGGAGCCGCTGTAAGAGCAAAAGAAATTTACACAAAATTTAGTCACGAAAGACCTGATGGAAGGAGGTCTTCGTCTGCCTATCATGAAGCCGGAGCTGGTAATATTGTTGGGGAGAATATTGCCGGAAAAAGCTCTCCGGAAGGAGTAGTAGAAGCTTGGGAACAAAGCCCTGGACATCTTGTGGCAATGATAGACAAAAGAGCCACGCATATCGGCGTCGGATACTACAAAGGTTATTGTGTCCAAGTATTTGCACAAAACCCTGACCAGAAATTCACGCTAACAGTCGACGCTAATAGCGGATATTTTCCAGATAAAGATAATGCTGAAAAATACACAATACAGGTGCCAGCAGGGATGACGCTATATGCGAAGGATATAGCTAAACCAGTAAAAGCAAACGCTACATTTGAAAAATGGACTATCTTCGACAGTACTGAGATTGAAGGAGGAATACGAGATAAAATTCATATGTATGATAGTCAAACGTTGAAAGCCAATTGGACAGACAATAATTCATCCTATTGATGATATAAATACACAGAAACGCACCACCGTATGGCGGTGCGTTATTTGATAATTTGTCAGCAAAGTTAAGCTCTACAAACGTGTATCCTTCCCTGCATACGACGGCTTAAAAACAAAAATATTTACCCGCAAAAATGAGATTGGTTGACAATTCCGATTCCTCTAATTGAACGATACAGTTTAGGCTCTCACCACCCTTTCCGGTGTGGAGAGCCTTTTTTGAAATTTTTTTGTCTTTATTTTTAACGTTTCTTTTCTTTACAACAGCAAATTGTAATGTTATGTTACAGTAACCAAAGAAAGGACCGTCTAAAATGTCGTTATCGACGGGCGTGAAAACCGCGGCCAGGCTTGTTGTCCTGCTTGCCATCACACTGCTTGCCCCGGCAGTCTTTCAGTCCACCACTCCGGCGGCTTCCAAGCGAACGCCCACAAGACCTACTACTTGCTTAAAATCTTTTCTAAAACTTCCCTGATTTCCGCTTCATTCATAGTCGAAGCATCCGGCAAAAATTCCAGCACCATCTTACCGATATCAACCAGGCGTTTTGTGTAGTTTTTCTTTTCAAGAGCACGCTGGCGGTTCTCTGCTAATTGCTGGCGGTGAAGAGCCTGTTTTGCTTTTAACTGTTCTATTTCTGCAAGTTGCTGTTCAATCGTATCCATTTATCTGCACCTCCTTTTTTGTACGGTCTCTGCGGCTTCGGCTATAGCCTGGACCGGTTTTTCTGCTTTTGTAAGTTTCTGTTCTACTGTGTCAATCATCTCGTTTGAAGTACTGCGTATGGTCTCCAGGCTGGCTTTCAGTTCCTTTACGTCTTTGCCGGAACTCCAACTGGAAATATAGCCGAAAGAATATTCCGAAGTGTCCAGGCCGAGATACTGGCAGACTATAAAAGCAATGGATTCTGCCTGCACCTCTGCGGTGTGTTTATCCGGAAGGTCTGCCGAATGGAGTTTTTCATGGGCCATTTCATGAATCAGGGTCTTGAGAGACTGTGCTTCGGAAAGGCTGCTGTCTATGACGATTTCTTTTTGGATGAGGTCATAATATCCATTTGCATCCCCGGATATTGCTTGGAAGCGGACTGGAACCGGGCAGATATCTAGGAGTATATCTTTTATTTGCTTTTGCCTGTCGCTCAGGCTGCCTTCCAGGTTGTGGCAGAGTTCCGGCAGGGGTTCACCTTCCGTCTGCTTGATGTCAAAGGTATATCCAACCTTAAAGAACGGAATGATTCTTTCAACAACTTCCTGCTTGACACTTCCATCGGGAAGAGTAACAGGTCTGCCATTTTCATCTCTTACGTCTTTTAAGGATTGGGATTTGATTGATGAGGGGCAGATGATTTGGATTCCGGATTCTCCCTTTTTGACCTGACGGTTCAGAGACTTCCAGCAGGTATAACTTGCACACAGCGTGGCATCCGGTCTTTGTCTGGCAATCAAAATCTGGTTATTCAACGAGTAATTGTGGAGGTGCGACATCTTGGAAAGAAAAGCCCTGTACTTATCCCCATCCATAAAATCTTTGATGGACTGCTCCAGGCCCGCAGTCAGTTCATTCAGGGCTTCCTGCCTGGATTTGGCTTGTTTTTTATCTGTTTTTTTCATATAATATTGCCTCCTTTGGATTTGGGTAATATTAATATGAAGAAAAGATGATGGGGATAAAAAAATTTGCGGGTTTTGGTGTGGAGGGATGGGAGAAGAAAAAGAGATGGACAGATTTGGGTAGCAATATGTATTTTGAAAGGTTCCGTTTTGTTCTGAGGTATGATATAATCGTTCTGTTGTCCAACCGAGACCCGGCAACGGGAGGAGGTGAGAACTATAAGCGAAATAATAATTACCTTTATCGTTACCGTCGCGGCAGGTGTGACTTGCCATCTCATCTGCAAATGGCTAGATAGGAACGACTAGGACAACAATAGCCTGATGGATACTTGACCATCCTAAAAAACAAGAAGAAGCCCTCGGTTGTAGTGCAAGTACAGCCGGGGGCTTCGTTCTTTGCTATAAGCGTTTAATAATTACCTTTTGCCTACAGGCATTATATCATATGCAAATCTGAAAATCAATATACCGATAAATGGGAAATCGGGAATCATCTGTATCACATATCGTGAAATATCACAAGAACTTTTTACAATAGAATCATCCTGTTTTTGGTCTTGAAAACGGTTCTGGGGTGACGGCTGGAAGACGGCAGGGATAGACACAGCCGGAGGTGGTGGATAGTACACCATAATAATGGTGAGTATATGCGCCCTTCCTCTTAATAAATCTGTAGAAAATCATTCTTTTTTAGGGGTATCGGCAGTCGTTCCGGCTGTTATAATCTTGAAATCCTGGTAAAGATGGTGGTCCCGGAAACGCGGTGATGGTGCTTTCGGAAGTTCGGTGATGGTGGTTCCGAAAATGCAGCGATGGTGGTTCCGGAAATGCAGCAATGGTGGTCCCTCAAATATCAGTATGGTGTTTCTATCTTATCCAATCAATCCTCTGTAGCATCGCCAGGAGCCTCCGACTCTGTAGCATTGAAATCCTGGGCTTGCTGTTGATTAAAGGTCTTGATACATTCAAGCGCAAGGTTATACCACCGCTTGGAGTTCTTCTCTGCATTGTCTGCGTTTTTCTCAGCATAATAAATTTTTGCGGTCAAATTGCTGGTCTCTACCAGAAGTTTGTTGTATGCGTTCTGTAAATCTGAAAGTTGTTTCTTGAGAAGTTCATTTTCGGTCTGTAGAGCAATCAGTTGACGGTCAGGGGACGCCTTGTGCAATGGCATCCATATGGATTCGTCTAAGGGCTTGGTGTTTGTTTGGGGTGGGTTTTCCTTAGAAGTATCCTTTTCAGCAACAGAATCTTTGAAAGGCTGGACTACGTGGTATTTTGTTGGGTTAGATTTATCTGTAACATAAATGAGCATATCTTTGAGTTGTTCTGCAATGTTGTTGGCATCGCTATCAATCTGTGCCTGAGGTCTCCGGTGCTCGTTTAGAAATTCTACAGCGAAGTCGTCCAGGTATTTAGTCTTGTTCCTTATCTGGATATGGCCCAGGAGGTCACTATCCTGATATTTAATAACCTGGCGTCGGACTGCTTCATATGTGATTCCCTGGCTGTTCGCATATTGGGGAAGAGTGGTCCCGATTTCATTATCACAAGTCCATGAATGGGTATTTTCCATAAGTTTTTGTTCCTTTCACAGTACTTTTTTACTTGGTGAGTACATTGTAGCATATGATAGTGTGTAAATCAATACAAATAATAGTTGCACAATGTAGTACGTGTAAAAATAAAGAAAATATGAAGTATAAACGGATTTACGAAAATATGTTGACACAACGTAGCATGAAGCGTATTATAAAAACAAATCACGAAACCACAAACTATTAACATGGTTTTTACGCATATTGATTTTATCTCATGAAAGAACAGGAGGAGAAGATTATGAGTGAGAATTTAAACATAGATGCAGCAATGCTGAACCAGTTGCCGCCGGAAGTGCAGGCGTTAATCATAAATATGATAAAAGGAGGGCAAAACGCAGCCGTTCCACAGGCAGGACCGTCTGAAATGAATAAAAAGGAAATACCGGAGAATCCCGGATTACAGGATTACACAGAACTGTATTGCGATTGCTTCAAAAAAGGAAAAATCGGATGTGTGACAAGAGCGGAGCAGTTCGGTGATTCGGATATGTACCGAATCTTGTTTAGTGTAGACTGTGGAGAGATTAGGCGGAATGAAGTACAGTATCAGTTAGAGATGCTTGCAAAGGAATTAGGCGGAACGGCCCTGGCCCATAAATTCCAAAAAAATTGTACAGTAGCGAAAAAAGAGGCAAAAGAAAGAGAAAAACAACAAAAGGCGAAAGAGGAACAGGCAAGAAGGATAAAAGAACAGGAAGAGAAAGCCCGGAAAGATGCAGAAGGAAACAAGACCCAGTTTTCAAACCTGCCAGAAGGATGCCAAAACATGTACATAGGAACCGAATGGATTGCCGATGATGATGGGGTAAGAAAATTTGAGCAGAGCGGCAATACCATGAAAAGGGTTGAAGCCTGTATGTATCCGATTCTTGTGACAAAACTGTATCGTCCGTTAGATAATGCAGATGGAGCGACGCGCAGAATTGAGTTGAAATTTGGCAGTGAGGAAGGATGGCAGACAGCAACTGTTGAGCGTGAAGTGATAGCAAATGCAAATAAGATTATTACACTGAGCAATAGCGGGGCAGGAGTAACGAGCGATAATGCCCGTCAGTGCACAAATTTTATGGCATCCATGTTGAAAGAGTCTTCCAGGAGAGGAATGCTTAGAATCGTAAACACATTGAATAAATTAGGGTGGGATAAGGATTTTAAAAACTTCCTTCCATATACAACGGAGGATTTTGTTTTTGAAAGACAAAATGATATGCCGGAATTGATGGAAGCCCTGAAAGCACATGGAAATCGTACTGCATGGTATAAGAAGTTCGAGGAAATCCTGGCACTTGACTATGCACCTTTTAAATTAGCAACAGCAGCGGTCCTTTCTTCTGTGATACTGCCGATGTTACCAAAACAGGACAGTTTTGTAGTTGATTTATATGGTGGGTCAGGGTATGGAAAAACGGCGACTCTGTCTATCGTAACGACAATCTTTAGCAGTATGGATGACGGAGGAATCCTGATTGATTCCGATAATACACAGGCTTATCTGGAAATCTCCGCGGATACTTTAAACAATTTTCCTATAATCATGGATGATATGTCAAAAGGGGACCAGGAGAAAAAGAGAAAATTTCAGCAGACAGTCATGATGCTGGCGAGCGGGCGTGGACGCAACCGGGCAACGAAGGATATGAAACAAAAGAAAAAATACAAGTTCAAATTAACAGCCCTCGTGAGTTCTGAACAGAACGTAACAATGGGCTGGACAACAAATGGCAGTGTTTACAGAGTGATTCCAAAACAGGTGACGGAGAGATTGCCGTATCTTGACAAAAAGAAATATCCAAACCTTGAGAACATAGAAGACATCATAGCATTTTTTCAGAACAATTATGGATTCTGTGGACGAGAATTTGTAGAAAAAGTAAAAGAACTCGGCCAGGAAGAAATCATTAAAAGGAATGGGAAAAATCTTGAAAGAGCAAGGAAATTAGCACGGGACAATGGAAGAGAGGGCAGACAGGCGACCAGCATTGCGGTGCTGCTCACTGCATATGAAATCGCAACGGAATTTCTCTTTCAGAATGGAAGTGAGTTCACAGATGAGGAATTGCTGGATATCATGGTCAAGTCGGATGATGTGGACCAGTACATGAGATTTTACAGAAGCATTATTTCCCAATGTGTAAGCAGCCCTGGAAAAATTGAAGGATTCACTGACCCGGAGGATATCCGAGGGGAATATTGGGGCATTTATAAGGCGAATGACAAAAAGAATACAGAGTCTGGAGAAACCTTATCAATCTTTCCGTATATATTGGAAAAATGGGCGAAGGAGTCAGACCTGGACCTGAATTTATTTTATAAGGAAATGCGTGACCGGGGATTATTATATTCGGATAAGGATACAAACCAGACGAAAACAAATTCTCTGAGGACTGGCAGGGCTGAGAGGGTCATAAAGTTAAAAATGCCACATTATGAGGTGGAGAAGGAACAGCCATCGGAGAGGAAAGAAAAACGGACAACCGGGTCAGCAGTGGCGGAATTGCAACAGATTAAATTTCAGACAGTAGAAATGGATGATGAAGATACCCCATTTGATTAAAGGAAGACGTCCTGGCATAAACGCCAGGGCGTTTTTTGCGGGCGAATTGGTGGCGACAGAGAAAGATTCCCAGATTTCCAGCAATCCCAGGAGAAAATGATGGCTCTATACAGAAAAAATAAAAAGAGAAAAACTTATTTATTCATTTTATTTTTCTTCATATAGAGTATGTCTTTTTATCTGGGAATCTGGGAAACTTAGAATATTATAATAAATATATACAATATATGGTATATAAACACATGAACTTATACTGTATTTAGATAAAACAAACGATTTATATTCCCAGATATGGATGGGAATGACTTGGGAGGGATTGGGAATACCGGTAAGATACTGGCACCGGTAGGATATGGGCCATATACGAAAAAACACTTTCGCAGCCGATAAGTTATCGGGGAACCGGTACTGTATCACAGCCGCAGAATTGGTTTTCGTGCCAGAGAACCACAGCCATCCGGTAGGGATAACCTGACAACGGCGCAGGCCGCCAGTAACTCCAAGTCTGCCAGTGGAATTGTCTATGGGAACAGGCCGTCCGGGTAAGGCGAAATGCTCCCGCAGGTGTTGATGAGTACAAGGCATACAGTCCCGCCTGACGCCGTAAACCTTCTTATATATAAGAAACTCCCCGGGCGTTATCCCGTTCCAGCCCACCGGCCACAAGAACCATCATATCTGGCAATCGTATCCGGCACATCTATAAATCTAATCTATTTCATAGGTCCTGTCCGCATCCATCATCATCAGGCCGCACCAGGCTCTTTTCATCTACAGCCGCCATCACAGGCCGGTCCAGGAGTCCTTGCTGGCACGCTTCGTCAATCATTTCCCGATGCCTTTAACATATCGCAGCCATTCTTGCCGCATCCTGCCCTCATATATCGCCGCTACCGATGCGGCAACCTGTCATGACCTGCCCGCTACAATCACTGTACTTCTTCCCTGCCGCTGGTCCACACCATCCCAGGGCCGCCGTTCCCAGCCAATCGTTCTTCCATACATCCCTCCCGATGCCATAATGCGTCCAGCCGCATCCTCTGTTTCTGCTCCTGCCCTCCGGTTCTCAAATCCTATCCAGCCCGCAAATCTTCCCGCGTTTCAGCCGTCTCCGATGTCATTTTCACCAGCCGAAAAATAATCCGCAAAAAAATACGCCTCCGGATTTCCTCAACATATAAAGGATAACGGAAGGGAAAAGAGAAAACCGGGAGGTGAAATCCATGAAGACATAAGAACATTCCGTCATGCGGATGCCGGAAATGTGCCGTGGCACAACAAGGGCTAAGAAAAATCAACGAAAATCCGCACGCCCGCATCGTTTTTCCAGCAGGTTATATATGTAAGCGATTAAGAGTTGCGGAGAACAGCAGTCAATATAGAAATTTGAAAAGGAGAATACATATGAAAAACAGATTTTATTATGGAGTAGAAGTAAGCAGATATGGTTTTGAGAACAACAGGGTGGACCTGGAAACACTGTCACAGGTAGTTGGCGGAGTTCTGAACAATGAAATTATCAAAAAGACGGTTGCCAGTGGCCTGGGGACCTGGCAGATAGTGAACGGCTCACTGTATACATTTTTCGATACCGATGGGAATGAATACACCAATGAAGAAGCCCTGGAGAGAATCCGGGAACTGGAAGAGATGATTGAAGAGGCTGATGAAGACCAGAATGCAGCGATTGAGGCCTGGAAAGCAGATATTGAGAGCCTTGACCGGCCGGAAGAAAATACAATCTATCAGTATTATATCGTATCCAGGAGAGGCGCAGAACTGCTGATGGAAGAGACCGACGAAACCGTATTTTTCAATCCGGAGTTGGATATGTTCGTATGGGGAATCACCACTTATGGGACTGCATGGAACTGTTTATTAACAGGAATCCCCCTTGAAAGACCGGGACAGGCTGAGTAACCAGCCTGCTCCCCTCCTGGGGAGCCTGTAAAGGATAAGACACACGGTTTTACACCACGAAAGGAGATACTGATATGAGACCATTAAGAGAAGTTTACAGTGACATCACAAACCTGAAATGCAGAAAGGAAATCCAGAAGGCCTATGATGTGGTAAGGGATAGATATCATGTGTTTGCAAAGAAGGCTCAGGAGATTGTAGAAGACACACTGGCTGCCGTCAGGGAGGCCAATACAGAGTTCATGAGGGTATGGGGAAAAGCACTGCTGGAATACCCGGAAGAGAGCGTGAGAATCTGTCAGTTGGGATGGAATGTTGGCGAAGAATTGAAAAGAAACGATATCCAGTATCTGAACAAAGAAAAGATGTGGAATGGCCCGGATACGGAATGAATCCCGGATATCTGGAGACTTGGACGGGCTGGACCGGCAGCCTGCTCCCGATGAAAAGATGGACCCGCAAAAAAACAGACGGGATGATTCTTTTGACATATAGATGATACAACCGGTAAGGAATCAGGAGGAAAGGAGATTTTACATATGGAACAGAAACATACTACCTGGCACGGAGCGGAACTCAGTCCTGTGGCGATAAAGGTAGGCTTCGTAGACTATTTTGCTGCGGCAGAAGCAGTTGACGCAGAGTACTACGACATCAATGCCGAAGATGAGGGGACCTGGGAGTTGGTAAATGGCGATGAACTGTATTTCAGGGACAGCGATGGTGAGGGCTATAGTTCGGAGATGGCTATGGAAAGAGTCCGGGAACTGGAGGCGATGATTGCCGGGGCCGAAGAGGACCAGGACACTTCCAGGTGGGAGAAAGACATAGAACTGCTGACGGCGAGATGTGAGGTCATAGAGCCGTGTGAGTATTACCAGGTGCCAGAGGAAGGGGCAAGGATACTGCTGGATGAATCCGAGGAACTGGTCTATTACAACGCCAGGCTGGAGGTCTATGTATGGGGAATCTGTCACCTTGGGCTGAATTGGAAACGGGTGCTCACGACTATCCCGGTCCGATAAGAGTTATAGACCGGTAAAGACACGGGCAGGCTGCACAAACGGCCTGCCCGGATAAAAATGCTACATACCAAAATTTATACGTAAAAAGGAAATTATATTATGATGAAGAATCCAAAAGAATGCGTTTATATCCAGAAGAACCAGACATTTTTTGTGCTGAATGAGTTGACCATACCAGAATGCAAGGACGGCAGCGAGCCGCTGACCTTCCATCACGATACGTTCAGCCGTTTTAAATTTGTCCTTATCAGCAAAGAAAAGAGACCGGCCACAGCCAATGTGCCGGTAAAAGAACTTCCGGCCATCTTCCAGAAAATCCGGAACCTGAGCCTCCGGGATATGTTATCGGTACAGAAACAGAAATCTGAGCCGTCAAAGAGCCCGGCATACACGACTACGATTAATGCAGGAACATTAAAAGGAAAGACTCCGGCAGCACTGCTCCTGGAGGATGCACAGACTAATAAGAGACTGTTAATCAACCAGAAGAACTGGCTTGAGAGCAATTTAGGCAGGTATCCAAGGAACGCGGCACAGATAACAGCAATCGAGGATGCCTTGAGACTATACGAAGCAGGACAGTTGAATGCGGAGGAATCCAAGGCTGGATTCCAGGCAGAGACAGTCTACAGTTCCGGCATGAGGCCACTTATCCGTCGGAAACGCGGCGATAAATACTTTGTGTATGAAATCTCTATCCGCTGGGACGGAGCCTCTGAGAAACCGGTAGAAATTGATATCCGGAACTACTATGCACCGGTCGCGAGGACGGAAAAAGGCCTTTTGAATGTAAAAGCGAAGGGGAAATCCGGAATGTGATATCTCTTACCCTGGAAGAGTGGCTGTGGGTGGAACATATGCTGGAAAGCAATATCCGGACCTTTGAAGACCTGTATGCACGGAATCATTACAAGCAGGCATACGAGGCAGAAAAGGAACTCAGGGAAGCACTGAGGAAGGGCAAGGCATCATAAAAAGTTGGCACAGAGGGCCTGGAAACGGGCCCTCTGTACCGTATTAAATAGAGAGCCGGGTTATACCGGTTCTTTTTTGTTTACATTAAAAGATGTGTTCATAAATATTTTGAAAAAAGACTCGCAAAAAACTAAGGCCATACCATTTTTTCAGCATGTTGTCTTCAAACAATAGAACGGAGGCAACTTTTATGGAACTTACTGTTGAAATGATGAAAAAGTTATTAGATTCTGCTATAATTAATAACGAGGACGTAGAGAGAGCCCAGATAGAAACAATTAAGGAGGCTCTCATGAATAAATATGGCATAAAAGCACCAAAACTCACACAGAGAAAAAATAGAAAAGGATATGTATGTAATATCCCAGGAAAATATGTTATTCCAGGTGGACCTAAAAGGCCACAAGTCAGTGGCAGTACACAGGCGGAGTGCCTAAAAAATTTTTATAATTACATAGAAAAATCGGTGGTAGGAACATATGATAAAAATATGACTCTGCAAGATGTGTGTGAAGAATGGCTTAGAAAAAAGAAAGGTGAGATAAATGAAACAACACTGGATAGGTATGATTCCATCTATCGTAATCATCTTAAAGATACCGAGTTCTCTAATCTGACATTAAGAAAGATAAAAAAATTTGACTGTGACGACTATATTAAAACGTTGTATCATAAAAAACTTGCATATAGAACGGTAAAAAACATAAAAACTTTAGTATCTCAGGTGATGCATTATGCTATTATGCGGGAATATATGAATACAAATTATATGAGTTATGTAAAAATCAATGCTAATTTGTGTGCTGTTAATGAATACAAAAAGGAAGCCTGGACTGACGAGGAATTATGCATTATCCGGAAAAAATCACTAGAAGAATGGAATGAACATAAGAAATATAGATTTTCTGCCGTTATTATGTTATCTGCTACAACTGGATGTAGAATAGGTGAATTACTGGCAGCAGATTGGTCTGATATTGATTTTGAAAAGAAAACGTTTACTATTAATAAAAATTATGTCAATTATAGAGATGTAGATACAGGAAATTATGTTACACAAATCAATCATGGGAAAAATGTTGCTAGTAGGAGAAGTATAGACCTGACGGATGAGGCTGTTTTTTGGTTTAAAGAAATGAAACGCCGTAATGACCATTTGGGATTATATAGCGAACATGTTATAGTATCACGAAAGGGGGCTCGTCTAAAACACAGGGCTATTGATGCAAGAATAGAAACATTCTGTAATGCGATACATATACCGTATAAGGCATCTCATACGGGTAGACGTACTTATGCTACTGCACTTAAAGACTATGGGGTTCCGATTAGCGAAATTAGTGCAGACCTGGGACATAGCAGTATTTTAACTACACAGGCAATTTATTATAAACGTAGAAATTCACGTGAAAAAGCATTGGGTCAAAAAAATGCAGCGTTTGTGGCAACACTTGGCAACACCCCATCATTGGAATAAACCCGCATAATATAAGAAAAAATGGCCGAAAAACAAAAAATATTGTACATTGTGTCGAAAAATGTTTGATATGAAATAAACAGTATTGACAAAAACTTAACTTTTGTGTAAAACTATCACATACCAATTATTTCAGAAAGGCAGGCAGTTAACGATGGAGCAGCAGATTAAACTGGACGAGAAAAGTGCTCAGGAGTTTGTCAGCGCAGCCAGCAAGTGTAATTTTGATATTGATGTATTTTACAATCGTATCATTATTGATGCAAAGTCTATCTTAGGACTTCTCAGCTTGGATCTGACACAGACACTGACAGTGAAATGCTATGGTGAGGACGAGAAATTTAAACAGGTTCTTTCCAAGTATGCAGTGGGATGAGGAAAATATGAAAAAAGGGAAACAATAATAAAAGGGCGCAGTTCACGAAAGAAAAAGCAGAACATGCGTCCTTTTTTATTATATGAAGGGACGGTTCCAAGGATTTTATGGTATAATCTCTGGAAGAGAAAGGCTGATTTCCGCATGACGGAATATGAAAGCGGACAGTATCTGGCAGGAGCGAAATTAATGGAGAAAGAGCGGGTCCGGATTTCTGTGAGAAATCTGGTCGAATTTATACTTAGAAGCGGGGATCTGGATAACGGCCGGGGTACCGGGGATAAAGAAGCCATGCTGAAAGGCGGCAGGATTCACCGAAAGATCCAGAGAAGCATGAAAGGGGATTATCAGTCAGAGGTTTCCCTGAAAAGAGAAAATGAATATGAGGATGTGATCATCCAGGTGGAAGGCCGCGCTGACGGGATATTTACAGAAGAAGGACAGGTCTTTATTGATGAGATCAAGGGAACTTATGGAAATATTCAGGCCATGGAAGCACCGATTCCTGTTCACCGTGCACAGGCGATGTGTTATGGCCTGATCTACGGGGAGAAGGAAGGCCTTAAGCGGATTGGAATCCAGATGACATATTCCCATCTTGATACAGAGGATACCAGACGATTCCGGGAGGATTTTTCCATGGAAAAATTGCAGGACTGGTATCAGAAACTGCTGGATGCTTATCATAAATGGATCGCATACTCCATTTCATGGAAAAAACAGAGAAATGATTCCATGACAGACCTGCAGTTTCCTTTTCCGTACAGAGAAGGTCAGCGGGAAATTGTCAGTGGTGTGTATCATACTGTTTCCAGCGGCCGTACACTTTTTGTACAGGCTCCTACAGGCGTTGGAAAAACCATGTCAGCTGTTTTTCCGGCTGTACGTGCCATCGGAGAGGGAAAAGGTGAGACGCTTTTTTACCTTACAGCCAAGACGATCACAAGAACAGTAGCAGAGGAGGCTTTTCGTATTCTGCGGGAGAAAGGCCTGAAATTTAAAGTGACCTCCATTACAGCCAAAGAGAAGCTGTGTTTTCTTGATACGCCAGAGTGTACCCCGGAGAAATGCCCTTATGCAAAGGGGCATTTTGACCGTGTGAATGATGCGGTTTATGAATTGTGGACAACGGAAGAAGTATATTCCCGGGAAGTGATCCGGGAACATGCTGAGAAATGGCAGGTATGTCCTTTTGAGATGTGTCTGGACCTTTCCATCTGGACAGACGGAGTGATCTGCGATTATAATTATGCCTTTGATCCCAATGTACATCTGAAGCGGTTCTTTGGAGATAACATTTCGGGGGATTATATTTTTCTTATTGATGAGGCTCATAATCTGGTGGAACGCGGCAGGGAGATGTACAGTGCCGATATATACCGCGGGAATATTGTAACACTGCACAGAAAAGTCCGAAGATTATTTCCGAAGCTTGCCAGGACTTTGGATAAAGCTAACCGCCAGATGCAGGAGTTGGAAGATAATCTGGGAGAGAATGGAAGTGAATACCAGGTGCTTGCAACCCCGGGTCCTCTGCCCCTTACATTTCTTACAATATCCGGCCAGCTGGAGGAGATTCTTGAAGATAAGAATATGGAGGAAGAACTCCGTAAGGAGATTTTGGAATTCTATTTTACAGTGAGGGATTTCCTTAATGTATCGGAACTTGTGGATGAGAACTATGTTGTATACACAGAGAAATGCGGGAAAACGGATTTCAGGCTTCGGCTGTTTTGCGTGAATCCGGCAGTAAATCTGGGAGAATACCTAAAAAAAGGAAAAAGTACGGTATTTTTTTCCGCAACACTTTTTCCTATGCTGTATTACCGGGAACTTCTTACAACAGATAAGGATGCTTATGGAATTTATGTAAGATCACCTTTTCCAATAGAGAACCGTCAGATCATGATCGGCTGTGATGTAAGCAGCAAATATACACGAAGAAATTACTCAGAGTACCGTAAACTTGCAGAGTACATTGCCAGATGTGTGTGGCAGCGTCAGGGAAATTATATGATATTTTTTCCGTCATATAAATTAATGGAGGATGTATACCGGGTTTATGAGGAAGAATTTTCCGCAGCTTGGGTTCGCTGTATCCGGCAGAGCTCTGATATGACAGAGCGTGCACGTGAAGAATTTCTGGAAGAGTTTCAGAGCAGAGAAGGGACGCTTGTGGGGTTTTGTGTCCTTGGAGGGATTTTCTCCGAGGGAGTGGATCTTACAGGGGAGAGTCTGATCGGTGTAGTGATCGTGGGAACAGGACTTCCGCAGATTGGCAGTGAGAGAGAGATTTTGAGGGAATATTATAACAGGAAAAACCATGCAGGATTTGATTATGCCTATCGTTATCCGGGAATGAATAAAGTGCTCCAGGCTGCCGGTCGTGTGATCCGCACAAAAGAAGATAAAGGTGTGATCCTGCTTCTGGATGACCGTTTTCTGGGACGGGATTATGAGGAGATATTTCCACGGGAATGGAGAGACCGGAGCATCTGTAGACTGGACACTGTAGAGGGAGCACTTAAAAATTTCTGGAAGCGGTTTACTTGACAGAATGGGGAAATCCGATATACTTATAGAGTCTTTAAAAGAGATAGTTACTGAATAATCAGAATGATGAAAGAGAAGTATATGAGACATAAAAAAATATACAAAGCACTGGCAATCTGCCTCACTGTGTCAATGCTCACCCAGACTGTGACTGTGGCAGGAGCACAGCAGACAACACAGGGAAGCCTTGGTTCTGTTACAGAGGAGTCCCAGATACTTCCCATTCCCGATGGAAGCGGGAAATATATATTAAAAAGCAGCGGATTTTACTGCCTGAATGAGGATGGTACAAGCGATAGTACACCAGCTGTTCATTATTTCAATCATTTTGTCATCGATGGAACTGTGTTTGACGGTTATTATTATCATGATGAAAACGGCAGATTTGCAGCAGGAAATTCTTATATGGTTCAGTTAAAGAATCTTACGGCAGTGTCCGATGATGGAAACGGCGGGGAGATTTCTTTTGATGGACTCTATATGGTGAATAATCTGGGAAAATTAAGTGCAGCACCTCAGGTACGCTATATGGATGATCTTGTGGTGGATAAGACGACTTACAATGGCTTTTATTATTTTAATAAATACGGAAAAATGGTTACAGATAAGGGAATCCATGATTTGCAAATGAGTTCGGCAGGTCAGATGTTTGACGGCTATTATTACTTTGGCGGTGAGAACGGAGCACTGGTACAGGAAGCGGTAGAAACACCGGAAGGATTTCCTGTTGATGAGAACGGCAAGGTGGAAACCAGGAATCTGGGAATGAAAGGTCTGAAAACAAGGATTACAGAACTTCTGGACAGTTATGAAGGAACCTGGAGCGTTTATGTGAAAGATCTCAAAGCGGATAAAAAGTTTGAGCTTAACAGCCAGTTGCTGTATTCAGCTAGCCTGATCAAGGTTTTTGTGATGGCGCAGACTTATGCAAATATGGATGCTGTGCTTCAAAATGAAGCGGCTAAACTGAAGAAAAATGTTTCAGATCCGGCTGTATCAGCGAAGGTGAATGACCTTCTATGGAATATGATCACAGTCAGCGATAACGAGTCCTTTAACGAACTGGTGCGGCTGCAGACAGCTACTGGTGTATTTAAGGACGGTGCAGAAGCTGTGAATGCTTTTCTTGCAGAGAATAAATATGCAGATACATCGGTGCAGCATATTCTGAGCCCGTCAGCTTCGAAGGATGCAGGGCTTGGTGGAAGAAACATCACTTCTGTAAAAGACTGTGCGCAGCTTCTGGAAGGGATATACAATGGAGAATGTGTATCAAAAGAAGCATCAGAGGCGATGATGAACCTTCTCATGAACCAGCAGGTAACGACCAAGATTCCGAGTGGTATTTCCGCATCTGTAGAGATTGCCAACAAGACAGGAGAGACAGACACAGATCAGCATGATATTGCCATTGTGTATGGTGAGAAGACAACATATATTCTCTGTGTGATGTCAGAGAACTGCCAGGCAGGAGATGCTGTTTCCCATATTCAGGATATTTCCGGCATTGTTTACAATTATCTGAACATGCAGCTTGACCAGAAATGATATGTGAGCTAAAATTATAGCGTTCTGTGAAAGTAAAGATTTATTTCTGACGAGCTGATTTCATGGACTATTATTAAGAATACCTGAGCAGTTACAAGGACAGCTCACAAAGAGAGGAGAATGTATTATGACAACAGTACATACAGACAATGCACCGGCAGCGATCGGACCATATTCCCAGGCTATCATCCATGGAGATACTCTTTACACATCCGGGCAGATTCCGGTAGATCCGGCAACAGGTGAAGTTGTCGGAACAACGATTGAGGAGCAGGCTGATCGTGTGATGAAGAATCTTGGAGCAGTGCTTGAAGCTGCTGGTACCAGCTATGAGAAAGCCGTCAAGACTGTATGCTTCCTTGCGGATATGAATGATTTTGCTGCATTCAACGAAGTATATGCGAAATATTTTGTAAATAAGCCGGCACGTTCCTGTGTTGCAGTGAAGACACTTCCAAAGAACGTTCTCTGCGAAGTAGAGGTGATCGCAGCTGTATAAATGAATGATCTGCCTGATATCAGGTGAATCGTAGGATAGTATAGTTTCCACATCCGGATACCATAGAATTATACAGAAATCCCCGTTGATTTCGAAAATATTCGTTGTTTGTTGATAAAATGATGAATGTTTTTGTGGCAACGGGGATATTTTTTTAAAAAAAATACACAAAAAACCACAGAAAAAATCATAAGATAGTATAATAATACAAATGGATAACAGAGGTTATGTAAAAATCAGGGCGTTAAAATATAATCACTTAATAAAGATGAGTGCAGATTATTGAGAATAAATTGAATAATTAGGAGGGAACGCCATGATTATCATAGGTGAGAAACTGAACGGTTCCATTCCGTCAGTTGCAAAGGCAATCGCTGAGAGAGATGCGGATCTTATCAGAGAGAGAGCTAAAAAACAGGCGGAGGCAGGAGCTACGTTTCTTGATGTATGTGCTTCTGTAGAAGAGGACGTAGAGGTAGAAACCTTAAAATGGATGATCGACCTTGTACAGGAAGTAACAGATACACCAATCTGTGTAGACAGCCCGAGTGCAAAATCCTGTGTTGCAGCAATTCCGTTCTGCAAACGTCCGGGACTTGTAAATTCCGTATCCCTTGAGGGAAACAAGATCGACACGATTTTCCCGGTGATCGCGGATACTGACTGGGAGTGTGTTGCACTTCTCTGTGACAACGATGGAATCCCGGATTCCGTAGAACGCCGTATGAAAGTTTTCCACGGAATTATGGAGAAAGCAAAAGAATATAATATTGCACCAAGCAGACTTCATATTGACCCGCTGGTTGTTACCTTATCTACAGATCAGACAGCACTGACCGTATTTGCAGAGTGTTGCCGCCAGATCAAAGCAGAGTATCCGGATATCCACATCACAAGTGGTCTTTCCAACATCTCCTTTGGTCTTCCTACAAGAAAGAATATCAACCAGGCATTTATGGTACTGGCTATGAACGCAGGAATGGACAGCGCGATCGTTGACCCGACCAATAAGAATATGATCGGAATGATCTACGCAACAAATGCTCTTCTTGAGCGAGATGAGTACTGCCTGGACTACATCGACAAATTCAAAGATAAACCTGCACAGGAGGCAGCTCTAGTGGCAGAAGCAAAAGAGCTGACACCGGCAGAGGAAAAAATGCAGGCCGTATTCAAAGCAACAGAAAACGGCAAGAACAAAGAAATCGGAAAATGTGTTCAGGAAGCTCTGGATGCAGGCTGTGACCCGACAGCAATCCTTAATGATGGAATGATCGGTGCCATGGCAGTTGTTGGTGAGAACTTTAAAAAAGAGATTATTTTCGTTCCGCAGATGCTTGCAGCAGCACGTGCCATGAAAGAGGGCGTTGAGGTTCTGAAACCGTACCTTGCAACAGGTGAGGCCGGAAGCGCAGGAAAGATCATTCTTGGTACGGTAGCAGGCGACCTTCATGATATCGGTAAAAACCTGGTTGGTATGATGTTCGAGAGTGCAGGATTCGAGGTTATCGATCTTGGTGTTGATGTTCCGATTGAGAGATTTATCGAAGTTGTAAAAGAGAACAAAGATGCGACCATCGTTGCACTTTCTGCTCTTCTGACAACGACAATGCCATCTCTTCGTGATACGGTAGCGGCACTTCTGAAACAGCCATTTCGTCCGCGTATCAAGATCATGGTTGGCGGTGCACCGATCTCCCAGGAATTTGCAGATGAGATCGGAGCAGATGCTTACACAGAGGATGCAGCTTCTGCAGCAGAGCAGGCCAAGAAATATGCAGATTCCGGTTTCTGTGCAAAAGCAGCAGCTGGTGAGTTCCCAGATGTAGAAGTAGCAGAGGAAGAAGCACCGGCAGAAGAAAATGAGGAAGAAGCTCCAGCAGTTCATGTAGAAAAACCACTGGAGGTTAAATTTGATAAATCTACTGTTGATATCAGCAAAGTAAAACTTCCTGGACCAGGAGAAGGATACAAGCTCAACTGGAAAGAGACAAAAGAGAAATTTACAAATTACTGGCAGCATAAGAATACCGGCCGTCCGCTGATGTGCGTAATCGCAAGACGTCCTGAGGTTGAGCAGTTTTCAGATGGAACACCTGTTGAGGGTGGTTATCTGGATCAGATCTGCCAGGGTAAATATTACAACATGCCGAAAGAACTGTACTGGAAAGACATGGAAGATAAGTACCAGAATGCAGAGCGTATCGTAGCTCGTTACCGTTACTTCTGTGATACACACGCATTTCTTGGAGAGAGCTTCCCGAACCTGAATATTGACTTTGGACCTGGTTCCACAGCAGCATACCTTGGTTCTGATATCGGATTTAAAGAGGATACTGTATGGTTCAAGAAATGCCTGGATGGCTGGGATGGTGTTCCGAAGCTTACATTTGATCCTGAGAACAAATGGTTTAAAAAACATCTCCAGCTTGCAAAAGACTGCCGTGCTCTTGCAAAAGATGATTTCTATGTAGATATGCCTGACCTGATGGAGAACATTGATGTACTTGCATCCTTACGTGGTGCACAGGATACTCTGTTTGATCTTCTGGATGAGCCGGAAAAAGTTGGCCAGCGTATCCAGGAAGTTACAGATGTTTACTATGACTACTATGATCGATTCTACGATGTAATTAAAGATAAAGACGGCGGCAACGCTTACACCGTATTCCAGATCTGGGGACCGGGAAGAACTGTAAAACTGCAGTGTGACTTCTCTGCAATGATGGCACCGGAAGACTTCCGTAAATATATTCAGCCATCTCTTCGTACACAGTCTGAGAATGTTGACCATGTACTGTATCACCTTGACGGACCGGCTGCAATCAAACATATGGATGCACTGATGGAAATCGAAGGTATTGATGCACTCCAGTGGACAAGCGGTGATGCCGGCCCTGACGGAACACTTCCGGATTGGGATGTAATTTATGACAAAGCTATCGCAGCAGGAAAATCCATCTGGGTAAAAGTATACTCCGGTGAATTTGAAGACTGGATCAGAAACGTTGACCGTATTGTTAAGAAATATGGCTCCCACAGCCTCTTCCTTCTTTTCCCTGAGATGTCTATGGAGCAGGCCGTATACCTTCTTGACTATGCAGACAAGAACTGGAGCGATGTAAAAGGTACTTTCTGTGAATCCCTTGGCAGATAAGATCTGACAGACAGAAAAATCCTTACCAATGATAATAAAATCCAATCCTGATTAATGAAAATCCTATAATGTAAACCGAAATCCCCTGTCCGGAAATAATCCCAACCGGACAGGGGATTTTACTGTGTTCTCCCTGATTGATTTTTAAATAAGAAAGCAATATATTTATACCGTGAAGTCTGGAAAGTGTTGATTTTAAAGCATTTCTGGATGTGTGGGATGCTTTGAAAATATGATTTTGTGACAATCTTGTGACAAACGGTGGAAAAATCACAGATTTACAAAGACGAAGCATATTGATTTCATGATCGGCATATGCTATAATGCCAGTAGGCAAAAAAGATATGATGATGTTCCATGTGAACAAAGAACGAACCCCCGTATGTACCACCAATACATGCGAGGGTTCTTCTCTTTTTATTTTAGTGGTTGAGCATCCACTAGGCTATTCGTTGTCCTTGTTATGACTGTCTAACCATTTGCAAATGAGATGGCAAGTCACACCTGCCGCAACAGCCACCAAAAAAGATATGACTATTTCCATGTGTTCACCTCCCCCCGTTGCCGGGTCTCGGCTGGACAACGCAGTCAGTATAACACAACTTAGAACAGAATGGAACATATAAAAATACCCGGTGCAAATTAATGTACCGGGAGGTTTTTACGAATTAAAAATAGTTCTTTTTTCTATTCCTGTAAAATTGATAATCATTCTCATAGTAAGAAGGAGAATGAGGCAATTCCTTTTCGTATTTTTCTAGAAAGTTAGGTGATAATTTGTAATCATAAAATTCCGCAAGTTTTATTAAAAATCCCTCTAGTATCTTTTCGGGTGAATAGCCTAGAATAATATTGGAATTATCAATTTCGCGGATTTCTTCAAGACGATGGGAGATGATTTTTATTATCTTTTTGCGAGGAATATCAAAATAGTGTTTTTCAATAAATTCAAGTAGTTGTTGAATCATATTTTGAGCTAAATCTGGATCATCTCCACAAGAATCGTAACGATTAATTTCATCTGCTATTATTTCGTCAAATAGATATACTATTCGATTTTTTAATATTCTTTTATCTGCGATTTCTTTTCTATAGGCATATGTATAACATGAATCGATAAGAAACCAAAAAAAATAAAGCAGCTCATAAAGAATTATGAAATTGTCATGGAGCACGATGAACGAATTGCCGGAAAAATCAGATACAATGAATTTTCACATCAGCCTTACCTATATGGTAGTGTGCCATGGGAAGAAGAGGATAATTGTCGAGCATGGAACAGTGGTGATAATTCAGCCCTGTTTTCGATGATCTAGTGCGATTATGGATTGAATAGTCGGCAAGATTTTTTCGATGCGATGAAGAATGTAGCTATGCGTCATAAATTTCATCCAATAAAAGATTTGCTTAATTCTTTTCAATGGGATGGAAGAGAGCATATAAGAAGCTTGCTGCCGGAATATCTTGGAGCAGAGGATTCTGATTATACATATCAGGTTATGCGCCTTTGGATGTTGGGTGCTGTTGCAAGAATCTTTCGGTCGGGATGCAAATTTGATTATTGTATGATTTTGCAGGGAGCACAGGGAGTAGGAAAGTCTACGTTGCCGAGGCTAATGACACTAGATGACAGCTGGTTTTCAGATAGTCTTGACAGCCTTGATACAGACCGAAGTGCACAATCATTAATAGGGGTTTGGATTTGTGAGTTGGCAGAATTAAAAAGCCTTGCAAGAACAACAGGCGGAATGGAATCCGTAAAGAAATTTTTGACGGCAACGCAAGACCGGTTTCGTCAACCATATGAGCGGCGAGCCGATACATATTTGAGATCATGCGTATTTATGGGGACAACAAACAAAAGTGACTTTTTGAGCGATCAGACGGGAAATCGCCGATTTTTGATTGTAAAAGTTGGAGAGCAAAAACCAGAGAAAAACTTGTTTGATGAATCTGCCATGGAAGATATACGCCAATCATGGGCGGAAGCTGTTTATATCTGGAAGAATGAAAAACCTACGCTTATACTTCCAGAATCGTTAAAACAAGAAGCAGAGCAGGCTCAGAACGATAATATGGCTGATGATGGAAGCAGCGGAATTATAGAAGCATATCTTGAAGATCAGACAAAAGTTTGTGCTATTCAGGTATGGCAGGAAGCGTTAGGGCAATCAGGAACGCCATCCAAATGGAAAGCTGCTGAAATAAATAGTATTATCTCAAAAGTTCCGGGCTGGGCGAAAATCAAAAATGTTTCACGATTTGGAAAGTATGGAAGTCAACGAGGCTATGAAGGTCTGTTTGGCATGGAATTACAGATGTGGGAACGGATAAGGAATCAGGATCTGGATTATGCCGATGAAGATTTTGGAGCATTTCAGGAGCCTATGAGTGTCATTGACCAGGAAGAAGCACTGAAATTATACGATGCCGGAGCAGATATTTATCTGATCACTAATTTTTCATCACCGGTCTATGTTACGGAACGCAAGGAAATCGAACGAGGACCGGAGCATTATCAGATGTCTATGACAGAACTGGAGCGTTTCCGTAACCTGGAATGGGAAATGCACAAATATCCGCAGATTCAGTCTTTGAAAGAGGCAACCCTGTTGTTAGGAACAAGGCGAACCTTTGGTATTTATCAGATCAAGGACGATTCACCAGGCGAAAACTATGCATTTATGAATATGCGCTTTATTGAAAGTCATCTGGAATATTTTGCCACAGAATGTGATGAGTTCCATGATATGGGAGCTTATGAAAAAAGTACCGATGTTAA
>OCGZ01000364.1_pt1 | contig 34558 bp, 32 predicted proteins | sample 1538711 | NCBI WGS metagenome assembly OCGZ01 (sample SAMN04571720, study PRJEB22368) | human gut metagenome | biome: human gut; material: stool | host: Homo sapiens | place: Luxembourg | collected 2012-08-17
TTTCTTTGATTTTTCCGACACAGATCATTTGGATTTTCATGTGTTTCGATACCTTCCTTTATAATTATATTCCAACGGTTTGGGTAGTTTTATCTTTGCTTTTATTTTTTACACAAAGTGTACCACATTTCCTTGATTCTATCAAACGTCGTTAATACAATAACATAGTCCTTCGGACTGGACTCGCTTCGCTCGATAAGGTATACCCGCAGGGCATTCGTGAATGCATAGTCCTTCGGACTGGACTTGCTTCGCAAGGTAAGGTATAATATACTGTAAATTTGCTGTAGGTGGATTGGAGGGATGTGCGTGAAGCTTAGAAAATCTACAATTGTTGTTATCATTACAAGCTGGATCTTATTTTTTATTGCAGCTTTTTTGGCATATGCGAAATTGGACCAGATGAAACAAGAACGACTTACAAATGAAAAGATTTTTCAACAAACAACACAAAAGAATACCTCACAAGGCGTGATCAGAGAAACAAATGATGCAGCGGAAACGAAGAAGGAAGATTCAGAGATTGAGAAAAAAGCAGTTGAGGATTTTATGAAAACATATTATGAGAGAGTTCAGAAAAATGATCTGGAAAATCTTAAGAATATGGTAGAAGATGCGAATGAATTAACTGAGGATCAAAAGGCAATCCATCAGTATGTGAAGAAATATAAGAATCTTACATATCTGATCAAACAAGGAGCAGACGATGAATCCTATATCGTTTATGTAACATATGAGATGAAGATCCGCAAGATTAAAACACTTGCACCGGGGATGACATCGTATTATGTGATGAAGAAAGGGGATACATTCTGTATCTATAATAATCAAAAACATGATACGGATGAGATCACAGATGCAAAAAAAGAAAGCCAGAACAGCAAAGAAATTAAAAAACTTACAAAACAGATCAACAAAAGATATGAGCAGGCTTTAAAACAAGATAAAAAATTAAAACAATTTTTTGAAGGAAATTAAAAGATATGATGAAATTTGAAATTTATATTCTGCAGAAGAAATCACAGGATCCTAAGATGTATCAGGAAGCAATGGGTGAGTATCTAAAACGTCTTGGTGCATACGCGAAAGTTTCTGTAGTATATAAGAAGAATGCAAAACAAGTAGAGAAAATATTAAAAGAACCGGGAGAACATTATCATATCCTGCCTGGAAGAGACAGTATGACAAGTCCGGGGCTTGCACAGCTGATTAATGAAAGTTCTGTACAGGGAATTTCAAAGTTTCATTTTTATATTGGAGATTTAGGATCAGAGGAAGCAAAGCCATTTCATGTATCGTCATTTACACAAAGTGGTTCGCTGGCAGGCACGATCATATTAGAACAGATTTATCGTGCTTATCGGATTTTGAATCATCAGCCATATCACAAATAAAAATATTACGAGAAAACACTAGAATGGAGTTGATAAAGATGGAGTTTAAAACACCAACAATTGAAGATAAGGAAGAAATTGATCGATGTATCTTAGCAGATGATACAAGAAGTTGTGATTATGCAACAGCGAATATTATTTTATGGAGTCCTTTTTATCAAGTAAAGTATGCGATCATAGATGGATTATTTGTATCTCATACTGATGAGGAGGGAGGTTCTTTTTGTTATCCACTTGGAAAAGGAAATAAAAAGAAAGTATTGCAATATTTTATGGATGATTGCAAAGAAAAAAAGATTCCGTTTGTATTACATGGTGTAACTCATGAGATGGAAGAAGAGTTTCGTGAAATATTTGGAGATATTTATGAGATTGAATATGACAGAGATATCTCAGAATATATTTATGACAGAGAAAAACTCGCAACATTATCAGGAAAGAAACTTCATGGAAAGAGAAATCATATCAATCGTTTTAAAGAAAATCATGAATGGTCCTATGAACCACTTTCCGATGAAAATCAGTTAGAAGTACTGGCAATGCTGATGGAATGGAAGATGCAAAATTGTGATCCAGAAGATATAGAGAAACATGACGAGATCTGCGTTTCTAAAAATTGTGTGATCAATTATAAAGAATTAGGACTTGTCGGAGGTGTTCTGCGTGCGGAAGGAAAGGTCGTAGGATTTTCAATCGGTGAACGTGCATCAAATGAAGATACATTTATCGTTCATATTGAAAAAGCTTTTGCAGATATCCAAGGAGCTTATCCGATGATCAATCAACAGTTTGTGATCCATGAGATGGAAGATTTCAAATATGTGAACAGAGAAGACGATGCTGGAGAAGAGGGCCTTAGAAAGTCAAAATTATCGTATCGACCAGTCTTTATGGTAGACAAGGGCGTTCTTCGTCTAAAATCAGAAGTAAAGAATTGACACTAGGTGCCTAAAAATGTAGAATTGAAGGTAGGACAAACCATTAGGAGGAATATGTAATGAGACATTTGATTGATCCGATGGATTTAAGCGTGGAAGATATTGATAGATTATTAGACCGCGCTGATGACATCGCAAAGAATCCTGAGAAGTATCAGGAAGTGTGCAAACACAAGAAATTAGCAACGCTGTTCTTTGAACCAAGTACAAGAACAAGATTAAGCTTTGAAGCAGCAATGCTTGAATTAGGGGGAAGTGTTCTTGGATTTTCTTCTGCTGATTCATCATCTGCATCTAAAGGAGAAAGTGTTGCAGATACAGCAAGAGTCATTGAATGTTATGCAGATATCATTGCGATGCGTCATCCAAAGGAAGGAGCGCCATATGTAGCGTCACAGTATGTAAATATCCCTGTGATCAATGCAGGAGACGGTGGTCATAATCATCCAACACAGACATTGACAGACCTTTTAACAATTCGAAGAGAAAAGGGACGTTTAAGTAATTTCACGATTGGATTTTGTGGAGATTTAAAATTTGGACGAACAGTGCATTCTCTGATCAAAGCATTATCAAGATATGAAGGAATCAATTATATTTTAATTTCTCCAGAAGAACTCCAGATTCCAGAGTATCTGAAGAAAGATGTTTTTGAGAAGAAAGGAATCACATTTACAGAAGTTGATAAGATGGAAGATGTGATGCCACAGCTTGACATTCTTTATATGACACGAGTACAGAGAGAACGTTTCTTTAATGAAGCTGATTATGTAAGATTGAAGGATAGCTATATCTTAGATATGGATAAATTAAAGATCGCCAAGAAAGATCTTTCTATTTTACATCCATTACCTCGTGTGAATGAGATTTCTGTAAAAGTTGATAACGATCCAAGAGCCTGCTATTTTAAACAGGTATTGAATGGAAAACATGTAAGAATGGCATTGATCATGGAATTACTGGGGGTAAGTGCAGATGAACATTGATAGCATTAAGAATGGAATCGTATTAGATCATATCCGTGCAGGACGCGGAATGCAGATTTATAATAGTCTTGGATTAGATCAGTTAGATTGCAGTGTTGCAATCATTAAGAATGTAAAAAGCAGCAAAATGGGCAAGAAAGATATCATTAAGATTTCAGATGCATTTGAAGTGAACTTTGATGTTTTAGGTTATATAGATCCAGAAGTTACGGTATGTGTCATTGAAAATGGCAGTGTAAAGTCCAAACACAAAGTAGAACTTCCAGAGAAGATCGTGAATATTGCAAAATGCAAGAATCCAAGATGTATTACATCTGTAGAACAAGAAATCGATCATGTGTTTAAATTGACAGACAGAGAACACCAAGTATATCGCTGTATTTACTGCGAATCAAAGCTTAAAAAATAATCAAAAGAAACAAGAGGTATCCGTGCATGAAACAAGAAAGCAGAACAAATATTAATCGTGTAAAGAAGGATATCAGCAGTCCAGATAGTTTCACACCGCCTGAGGAACTGAAACGACAGCTGATCACAACCATGCAAAGCATTTATGATGAAGAAGATATTGAGGCTGTAGAACGTGCCTATAAAGTAGCATATAAGGCACATGAGAAACAGAAACGAAAGTCTGGAGAGCCATATATCATTCATCCTATTTGTGTTGCGATCATATTGGCAGAATTAGAACTTGATAAAGAAACGATTATGGCAGGACTGCTTCATGATGTAGTAGAAGACACGGAAACAACCCATGAAGATATTGTAAGAGATTTTGGGGAAGAAGTTGCCCAGTTAGTTGATGGCGTAACAAAGTTAGGACAATTAAGCTATTCCAAAGACAAGATCGAAGTTCAGGCGGAGAACTTACGAAAGATGTTTCTTGCAATGGCAAAAGATATCCGAGTGATCCTGATCAAACTTGCTGACCGTTTGCATAATATGCGTACCATGCAGTTTATGCGTCCAGAGAAGCAAAAAGAGAAATCCAGAGAGACGATGGATATTTATGCACCGATCGCACATCGTCTTGGTATTTCCAAGATCAAAGTTGAATTAGATGATCTGGCACTTCGATATTTAAAACCAGATGTTTATGAAGATTTAGAACGCTCTCTTGATTCTGCAAAGGAAGAAAGAGAAGTATTCATTCAGGAAATCGTTGACGAAGTGAAAGGACATATTGACCACGCTGGAATTAAGGCAGAGATCGATGGACGTGTGAAACACATGTTCAGTATATATAAGAAGATGGTCAATCAGCATAAGACGATCGATCAGATTTATGACTTATTTGCAGTCCGGATCAAGGTTGATACGGTTAAGGATTGTTATGCGGCACTTGGGATCATTCATGAGATGTATAAACCAATTCCTGGAAGATTCAAGGATTATATTGCGATGCCAAAACCGAATATGTATCAGTCACTTCACACAACATTGATCGGACCAGAAGGACATCCATTTGAGATTCAGATTCGTACATTTGAGATGCATCGTGTTGCTGAATATGGTATCGCAGCCCATTGGAAATATAAAGAGAATAATAATACCAAGGGACTTAACAAAGAAGAAGAGAAGTTAAGCTGGTTAAGAGAAGTGTTGGAATGGCAGCGTGATATGGATGATAACAAAGAGTTTTTAAGTTTGCTGAAGACGAACTTGGATCTCTTTGCAGAACAGGTATATTGTTTTACACCGAATGGAGATGTCAAAAACCTTGCGAATGGTTCGACACCGATCGATTTTGCATATTCAATCCATAGTGCAGTCGGTAATAAGATGGTTGGAGCCAGGGTCAATGGAAGACAGGTACCATTTGATTATCATTTGCAGAATGGTGATCGTGTAGAGATCATTACATCACAGAATTCAAAAGGACCTAGCAGAGACTGGTTAGGAATCGTAAAATCAGCACAGGCAAGAAGTAAGATCAATCAGTGGTTTAAACGACAATTCAAGGAAGAGAATATCGTCAGAGGTAAAGAACTGTTAGAAAAATACTGTAAGAGCAAGAGCATCAGGCTCCCAGAACTCATGAAACCTGAATACATTAAGAAGGTTGAACTAAAATACGGATTTAAAGACTGGGATTCTGTATGTGCAGCTGTTGGACATGGTGGTTTAAAAGAAGGCCAGGTTATCAATAAGATGCAGGAAGAAGACCGTAAGATCCAGAAACAAAAGATCACGGATGAACAGATCTTGCAGAAAACAACAGAAGCAGCACAGGCAGCAGCAAATCCAGAGAAGAAAAAGGATGAGAAATCCAAAGGAGGAATTGTTGTACGTGGAGCGAATGATGTTGCTGTTCGTTTTTCAAAATGTTGTAATCCAGTACCAGGAGATGAGATCGTTGGATTTATTACAAGAGGACGAGGAATCTCGATTCACAGAACAGATTGTGTGAACCTTCTGAATATGCCAGAATCTGACAGGGCAAGACTTATTGAAGCTGAATGGCAGGTAAGTGAAGCAGATACAACACAGACTTACACGACAGAGATCAATATTTATGCCAATAATCGAAAGGGATTGTTAGCAGAAGTATCAAAGATCTTCTTAGAATTAGATATTGACATCATAACGATCAACGTATCAAACAATAAGAAAGGAAGAGCAACGCTTAGTATGTCCTTTGATATTACAGGCGTAGAGCAGTTGAACCGTATTATTGCGAAGATTAGGAATGTAGAAGGCGTGATCGACATAGAAAGAACAGCAGGATAGGTGAAAATATGAGCGAAACAACATTAAGACTTGACAGACCTCTTAAGATGGTAACGATCTGTCTTGGGCAGATGCAGACAAACTGCTATATTGTTGAGAATACAAAAACAAATCAGGCATTCGTCTTTGATCCGGGAGATCAGGGAGAACGTATTATGAATACATTAGAAGAAGATGGAATGGAACTGGCAGGCGTATGTCTGACACATGGGCATTTTGATCATGTAATGGCCCTTCCATATCTGATGGAACAAAAACCAGATCTTGATATCTATCTTTATGAAGATGAAGCAGATGTTCTGGCAGATCCACAGCTCAATCTCGGAGCGATGATGGGAATGAATCTCTCATTAAAAGCGAATCATCTGGTGAAAGATGGAGAAATCATAGATGTATTAGGAACAAAGGTAAAATGTATCCATGTTCCAGGACATACAAAAGGTGGAGTATGTTATTATTTTGCAGATTATGGATGGCTGATCTCTGGAGATACACTGTTCCAGATGAGCATTGGAAGAACAGACTTTCCGACAGGCAATTTGAATGATCTTCTGACAGCGATCAGAGAGAAATTATTCGTACTCCCACCATGGACAAAGGTACTATCCGGTCATACACCACCAACGACGATCGAGGAGGAAAGCAGATGCAATCCGTTTCTGCAATAGATTATGATTGGATTAATTCAGAACAAGACCATTTATGAATATGACATTCGAAGTTTAATATTGGCATTTATGCTTGGAGAGAAGATAGAATTGACGGATCACGTTGATTCTATCTATGATTTTATACTGGACGTGGATTATAAAGATCAGGAAATCGTCATGAATCTATATAAAAAGGGCGAGTTAGAAGATGAGATCCAGTTATTTGGTGATTATGAAAATAAGAAGATTTTTAAAAATCGGATGAAACAAGGAATCTATCAGTTATTTTCCAAAGCATTAGACAAACAGCTTCCATGGGGAACGTTGACTGGGATCCGTCCGACAAAGATTGCTTTTGATGGATATGAAAAGGGTGAGAGCAGTGAAGAGATCATTCACAGATTTCAAAAGGATTATCTGGCATCCGAAGAAAAAGCAAGATTATGTACAGAAACTGTTCAGAAAGAAAAAGAACTGCTAAAAGCATTTCCATACAAAGAAGGATACAGTCTATATATAGGAATCCCATTTTGCCCAAGCACATGTTTGTACTGTTCTTTTACATCGTATTCGATCGATCAATTTGAGAATATTGTACAAGACTATCTTGAAGCTTTATTGAAAGAACTGGATTTTGTGGCAAAGACTTATGCACACAAAGAACTTCAGACGATGTATATTGGCGGTGGAACACCAACATCTTTAAAAGAAGAAGATCTGGAATATCTGTTATATGAGGTTAATAAGAGATTCCCATTTTCAAAGATCCAGGAGATCACTGTGGAAGCAGGACGGCCAGACAGCTTGAATTTCGAGAAATTAAAGATTCTAAAGAAATATGGTGTGACAAGGATCAGTATCAATCCACAGTCAATGAACGATAAGACATTAAAACTCATTGGAAGAAATCATTTCGCACAAGATATCAAAGAGAAATTTAATCTTGCGAGACAGGCTGGGATTGATAACATTAATATGGATATGATCTGTGGGCTTCCAGAAGAAGGCATGGATGAACTTTCCTATACTTTAGATGAGATCAAAAAACTTGATCCAGAGAGTTTAACGGTCCATGCACTTGCAGTCAAGCGTTCATCGAGATTGAATCGAATGAAAGATACATATCACTTTGGAGCGAGTGAAGAGATGGTATCTTATGCCGCTTCATGTGCAAGAGATATGAATATGGAACCATATTATTTATACCGGCAGAAAAACATTCCAGGGAACCTTGAGAATGTCGGTTTTTCAAAAAAAGGAAAAGAATGTCTCTATAATATTTTGATTATGGAGGAATTACATGATATTATAGCAGTTGGTGCTGGTACATCTTCAAAGATCGTCCATCAGGAAGACCATCAGGTGGACCGCATCGAAAATCTTAAAGATATAAAGCAATACATTACACGAATTGATGAGATCATTCATAGAAAAGAATTAAAGATGATATAAACAGGAGTTTGATTATGGCAATCAGTTATGGACGAACAGATATTGAGACACCGATCCATGCGGATATAAAAGAAACGATCAGTCATGGTATCATTGTCAGTAATTTGGCTTATCTTGTTGGCAAGGAATTAGGATTACAAGAAGAAGTGTGTTATGATCTTGCGGTTGCAGGAATGTTACATGATCTTGGAAAAGTAAGACTTAATTTCTATATGAATGAGAAAGTGGAAGATGAGATTCTGGCTGTTGACGAAACAAGATATATGAGAATGCATCCATCCATTGGATATGCGATCCTTGCAGATTACGATTATAACCAGACGGTTTTAGACGCAGTTCTATATCATCATGAACATTATGATGGCACCGGTTATCCACATAATCTGGTAGGAAAACAGATTCCATTGGTTGGAAGGATCATGCATGTATGTGATATTTTCGGAGCATTGATCTCAAACAGGGATTATAGAGAAGGATTTGATGTTGAGACTGCACTTGATATCATGATCGATGAAGTAAAGAATTTTGATATGAAAGTATTTTTAGCATTCCAGAGAGTCGCATTTTCAGACGGAGTTATGGAAACTGTGATGGAAAAAGGCAATCTGGATGAATTATTTGAGGAGGAACAAGAATGATTACACAGGCACCAAGAGGAACAAAAGACTGGTTTGGAAAAGATATGGACCAGCGCACATATTTAGAGAATATTTTCAAAGATTTATGCGCATCCTATAATATTCACGAGATCATCACACCAGTATTTGAGCATACAGAGCTTTTTCAGAGAGGTGTTGGAGAAACAACAGACGTTGTCCAGAAAGAGATGTATACATTTGAAGATAAAGGACACAGAATCATTTCATTAAAACCAGAAGGAACAGCAGGAGCGATCCGTGCATATTTACAGAATGGTCTGGCAAATGAGCCACAGCCGATCAAGATGTTCTATATCACACCAGCATTCCGCTATGAAAAACCACAGAGTGGAAGATTAAGACAGCACCACCAGTTCGGAGTTGAATTTGTCGGAGCAGAAAGTCCATTAGCAGAAGTAGAGCTGATCACATTAGTATCCACTTTTATTAAGAAAATTGGGTTAAAAGATGCAAAATTACACATCAACAGCATTGGATGTGAAAATTGTAGAAAAGAATACAACAAAGCATTATTAGCATATTTAAAAGAACATGAAGAACATTTATGTCCTACATGCAGAGAACGTATGGAAAAGAATCCATTACGTGTCATTGACTGTAAAGTTCCAGAATGCAAAGAGATCGTCAAAGATGCACCAAGAACGATCGACTATTTAGATGATGAATGTAAAGCACATTTTGAAGAATTAAAGAGTCTGTTAGATGCATTAAATATTCCATATGAAGTTGATACAGAAATCGTTCGTGGATTAGACTACTATACAAAGACCGTATTCGAATTTGTAAATGAAGATGGATTTACTTTATGTGGTGGTGGACGTTACGACAATCTTGTTCATGAGATCGATGGGAAAGTTTCTATGCCATCCGTTGGATTTGGTATGGGTGTAGAGAGAATCCTTTATTTCTTAGAAGAAGAGAAAGTAGATCTTCCATGCACAAGAGATATTGACCTTTATGTAGGAATTCTTGGACAGGAAGCAAAAGCAAAAGCTTACCAGATCGTTGTAGATCTTCGTGATCAGGGATTTGTCGTAGAAACAGATTATCTTGGAAGAAGCGTAAAAGCACAGATGAAATATGCAAATAAGCTGAATGCCAAGAATACGATCATCATTGGTGATGACGAATTAGCGAAGAATGAAGGAAATGTCAAAAATATGGAAACAAGAGAAGTTACGACCATTTCGCTTGATAAGATCGCAGATTGTTTAAAATAAAATCATGCTTTCTTATACTAGTTCGTGACATTTTTGACAAAATCATATATAATGAGTAATAATTACAAGAAAGGAGGTAACATGCATGAGTGAATATGCGATCGTGGCACCAGAAGATTTCGACCAAAGCGTATTTCGCCTGATTGGTAAGGAATGGATGCTTGTTACTGCAAAGAATCAGGAAGGAAAAGTTAACACAATGACTGCCTCATGGGGTGGTTTAGGTGTTATGTGGGGTAAGAATGTTGCTGTGACAGTCTTAAGACCACAAAGATATACAAAAGAATTCATTGACCAGTCAGAATCATTTACATTATCTTTTTATGATGATACTTTTAAGAAGGATTTAAGCTATCTTGGAAGTGTATCTGGAAGAGATGAAGACAAGATCGCGAAGACACGTCTGACACCAACAGATGCGAATGGAATTCCATTTTTTGAGGAAGCAAAGATCGTACTGATCTGTAAGAAGTTATATTCTCAGCCAATGGATCCAGAAGGATTTGTTGATAAATCTTTAGATGAACAGTGGTATCCAGAGAAGGATTATCACGTACTTTACGCTGCAGAGATCGAACAGATCCTTGTAAGAAAAGATTCATAAAAGAATATATAAGGCAGAACCGAAGATACGGGCTCTGCCTTTCGTACAAAGTGAAAAGGATGAAGGAGGAAATATCATGGCAGAATCAATGTCAGGTTTAGCCAGATCCCACCGATGTACAGAGGTAAGCAACAAACTTATCGGAACAGAAGTCACTGTCATGGGATGGGTACAGAAACGAAGAAATTTAGGAAGTCTTATATTTGTAGACTTAAGAGACCGCTCAGGAATCTTACAGTTAGTTTTTGATCAGGAAGTATTATCTGAGGAAGACTATAATAAGGCAAACTCTTTAAGAAGTGAGTATGTCGTTGCAGCAGTAGGTACTGTAGAGAAGAGAAGTGCAGCGATCAACGAGAACTTGAAGACAGGAGATATCGAGATTAAGGTACATACATTACGTATCTTATCAGAATCAGAAACTCCTCCATTTCCAATTGACGAGAATCAGACAGTCAAAGATGAACTTCGTTTAAAATACCGTTATCTTGATCTTCGAAGACCAAATCTTCAGAGAAACTTACGCATTCGTAATGATGTAACAAGAATGGTACGTAACTTCTTAGGGGATGAAGGATTCTTAGAGATCGAGACACCAGTTTTAGGAAAGAGTACACCAGAAGGAGCAAGAGATTATCTTGTACCAAGCCGTGTACATCCAGGAGAATTTTACGGACTTCCACAGTCACCACAGCTGTTTAAACAGCTTTTAATGTGCTCTGGATTCGACCGTTACTATCAGATCGCAAAATGTTTCCGTGACGAAGATCTACGTGCAGACCGCCAGCCAGAGTTTACACAGATTGATATGGAACTTTCATTTGTTGATGTCGATGATGTGATCGATGTAAATGAACGTCTGTTAAAGAAGATCTTCAAAGAAGTATTAGATATTGATGTACAGCTTCCTATGCTTCGCATGACTTATAAAGAAGCAATGGACCGTTTCGGATCTGATAAACCAGATATGCGTTTTGGAATGGAACTTACGAATGTATCCGATACAGTTGCCGGATGCGACTTTATGGTATTTAAAGGAGCATTAGAGAATGGTGGATCCGTAAGAGGATTAAACGCTAAAGGTTTAGGAGATCTTGGACGTAAGAAGATCGATGGATTCGTTGACTACGCCAAAGACTTCGGAGCGAAAGGACTTGCATATATTCAGTTAAAGAGCGATGGAACAGTGAAATCATCTTTCGCTAAATTCATGAAAGAAGAAGAGATGGATGCACTGATCAAAGCAATGGATGGACAGGCAGGAGACTTATTACTATTTGCCGCAGACAAAGACAAAGTTGTCTTTGATGTACTTGGTAACTTAAGACTTCACATTGCGAAACAGTACGATATGATCGACAAATCCCAGTATAAGTTCTTATGGGTTACAGAATTCCCATTACTTGAGTGGAGCGATGAACAGAATCGTTACACAGCAATGCATCACCCATTTACGATGCCATTTGAAGAAGATCTTGAATTCATTGATGAAAGACCAGGAGATGTCCGTGCGAAAGCATACGATATCGTATTAAATGGTACAGAACTTGGTGGTGGATCAATCCGTATCCATCAGGATGATATTCAGGAGAAGATGTTTGAAGCTCTTGGATTTACAAAAGAAGATGCTTACAACCGTTTTGGATTCTTATTAGATGCATTCAAATTTGGAGTACCACCACATGCTGGTTTAGCTTATGGTCTTGACCGCCTTGTTATGTGGTTAACAGGAGAAGACAGCATTCGTGATGTCATCGCCTTCCCGAAAGTAAAAGATGCTTCCTGCCTGATGACACAGGCTCCAGGACCGGTTGATACATTACAGCTAGAAGAACTTGGAATTGAACTTTCAACACCAGAGGAGGAATAATCAGATGGAGAAAATGTTATTTAGCGGTGTTCAGTCTAACTCTGAAGTTGCACTGATCGCAATCAAAGGAATCAAAAACCAGCCAGGAATCGCAGCAAAAGTTTTTGGTGCCATTGCAGAAGAAAAAATCAACGTGGAACTGATCCTTCAGTCCATCGGACGTGGAGAGAATAAAGATATTTCTTTCGTTGTAGCACAGGATGAAGCAGATCATGCCGTTGAAACATTAAAGAAAGCATTTGATGAAGCAGATTACGAAGATATCATCAGTGATAAAGAAGTCGGAATTGTATCTATCGTCGGAGCTGGAATGATGTCTAACAGCGGAGCAGCTTCTAAGATGTTTGAAGCACTGTATAATCGTGGAATCAACATTCACTTAATCTACACATCAGAGATCAAGATCACTGTTCTGATCAAAGAAAGCCGTGTAGAACGTGCAGTAGAAGCATTAAAAGAACAGTTCCAGGAATAATCAGATAGATCAGGCAATCGAATGATCATAAGAATAAGACACAACATACGAGACACAATATTATTTTACATAAATATATAAAGGAGAAAACAATGTTTGATTTTAGCGAAGTAAAGAACTACGATCCAGAATTAGCAGAAGCAATGGAAAACGAATTAACAAGACAGAGAACAAATCTTGAGTTGATCGCATCAGAGAACCTTGTTTCCAAAGCTGTTATGGCTGCAATGGGAAGTCATTTAACAAATAAATATGCAGAGGGATATCCAGGAAAACGTTACTATGGTGGATGCCAGTATGTAGATGTGGTAGAAGATCTTGCAAGAGAACGTGCCAAAGAATTATTTGGATGCGAATATGTAAATGTACAGCCACACTCTGGAGCACAGGCAAACATGGCAGTATTCTTCGCAGTATTGAATGTCGGAGATACATATATGGGAATGAGCTTAGACCACGGTGGACATTTAACACACGGAAGCCCAGTCAACATGTCTGGTAAGAACTATCACTGCGTACCATACGGAGTTAATGATGAAGGATTCATCGATTATGATGAAGTAGAAAGAATCGCATTAGAATGCAAACCAAAGATGATCATTGCTGGTGCAAGTGCATACGCAAGAGCGATCGACTTCAAACGTTTCCGTGAGATCGCTGACAAAGTTGGGGCAGTTTTAATGGTGGATATGGCTCATATCGCAGGATTAGTAGCTGCAGGATTACACCAGAGCCCAATCCCTTATGCTCATGTAACAACAACTACAACACATAAGACATTAAGAGGACCTCGTGGTGGAATGATCATGTGCAGCAATGAAGTGAACGAAAAATACAACTTCAACAAAGCAATCTTCCCAGGAATCCAGGGTGGACCATTAATGCATGTGATCGCTGGTAAAGCTGTAGCATTCAAAGAAGCATTAGACCCATCATTCAAAGAATATATGACACAGGTTGTGAAGAATGCAGATACTCTTGCAAATGCACTGATCGAAGAAGGATTCGATATCGTATCTGGAGGAACAGACAACCACTTAATGTTAGTAGATCTTAAGAAATATGATCTGACAGGAAAAGAAGCTGAAAAAGTACTGGATTCTGTACATATCACATGTAATAAGAATACTGTACCAAACGATCCAAAATCTCCATTCGTAACATCAGGACTTCGTCTTGGAACACCAGCTGTTACAACTCGTGGACTGAAAGAAGACGATATGAAAGTGATCGCAAAAGCTATTCGTCTGACATTATTAGACAAGAAACTTGATGAAGCAAACGAATTAGTATTAGGATTAACAGAAAAATATCCACTCTATGAATAATCCATCACAGAGTCGTATTTGGAGGCAGAAATCAATATGAGGATTACAAAGAAACAAGGGGGAATCATAGGAGGTGCCGTAGCGGTTGTTTTAATAGCAGCCGCTATCGGTGTCCATGCCCATTATCAGAACCGTTGGTATCCGGGGAGTACATTTAACAAGGTTGATGTGTCAGGAATGACATACGAAGAATCAGTGAAGAAAGTAAAGAAATCCATTGATTCTTACAAGTTAAAGATCAAGGGAAGAAATAACGGACAGGAAGTGATTTCCGGTAAGGAGATCGATCTTGCATTTAAGACAGAATCACATGTAAAGGATGCTTACAAAAAGCAGCACAGCCAAAGTGTATTTTCAACGATCTTTGGTGGCAAAAAAACCAAAGTGACAGCAGTTGCATTATCAGAGCAGAAATTAAAGGCCAAATTAAAACAATCCGTTTTGATCAAAGGCAGTGATACATATAAGATCACAAAACCAGTGGATGCAACGATCGTATATTCTGCAGATAAGAAATACGGTGTAATCCAGAAGGAAGATGAAGGAAATTACTTAAACCGTAAAGCATTTTATGACGCAGTAGAGAAATCCATAGAGTCTTTAAGTAACACACTGAATCTGACAGATGAAAAGAAGAATCCGGACGTCTATAAAAAACCTGGTCTGTATCATGATGATGAAGAATTAAAACAGATGCAGACAACCTACAATGAGTATTTATTACATTTCATTCAGTGGGATATGGGCAATAATGTCAAAGAAACATTAGGTCCAGATGCGTTAAAAGACTGCATCAAAGTAAACACAAAGAGACATACTGTAAAATTAGATCAGCCTGCCGTCGAGAAATGGTTAGAAAGCTTTTGCTTAAAATACAAGACACAGGGAATCGCAAGAACATTTAAGACACATTCTGGCAAGAAGATCAAAGTTAGTGGTGGAGACTATGGATGGCGTATCGATTATGACAAAGTTATCGCACAGACAATGAAAGCGTTAAAGAAAGCACCAGATGAATCTGCGATCAAAGCTTATGAGAAAGACCCTTCCAAGGAGAATGAACAGGCTTTACTTACAAGCTTAAAACCAGTCTACAGCCACAAAGGATATCGTATGGATTATACGAACAAGCAAAATGACTGGGATACACAAAACTACAGTGAAGTTGACCTGTCAGCACAGGAAGTTTTCGTCTACAAGAAAGGAAAACTTGTATTCAGCACAACCTGTATCACTGGAAAAGCAACACCAGATCGTATCACAAGAACCGGTGTTTATGACATCAAAGAGAAGAAACTTACAAAGACATTAACAGGTGCGGATTACAGTGTTCCAACAAGATACTGGACAAGGATCATGTGGACAGGAACAGGATATCATTACAGCAGCAGAGGAGACTGGGGAAGCTGGTCACCAACGTATTATAAGACAAATGGATCTCATGGATGTGTTAACTTAACATTATCAGATGCAAGATCTGTATATAACCTGACGAAGATCGGAGATCCTGTATTTATTCATTATTAAAAGAAAGAAAAAGAGGTTTCAATCAATGAGAAATCAATATGAAAAACAGGAAAAAGTATTATGGTATGCACAGATCATGATCTTTCTAGGTGCTTTGGCAACCTGGTTTAATCATATGGATATGCATACATTTTATACGATCAATATCATTTTATCAGTGATTTCAATCATTTCTCTGACACTGGATCGCTTTTATTTTAGTGAGAAGATCGGGCAGAAAGTACATAATTCTTATTCTGTTGCATATGGATTACTAGTGATCTTTACGTTACTACTGGTAATTCTGTATGCGGGGATATTAAAGATCGATCTGATCATGCAAGAAGAGACAAAGATGATCTGGGCATTAACACCAGCATTGAGCCTTCTTTGGAAGACGAAATTCATCGCCTTCCGTGAATGGGATCAGCGTTAGAAGAAAGAGTTTGTTGCTGAAGAACAGATTTATAAAAGGCTCTTGGCGTTATGCCGAGGGTCTTTTTAAACATTTCAGAGAAATAACTGCTGCCAGAGAAACCATACATCTTAGCGATATCTGTTATCTTTTTCTCATGTTTGATGATCTCAGACAAGCTCATATGAATACGAAGCTGATTCAGATAATCCACAGGACTTAGATGAACATTTCTTTGAAAGAGTCGGCAGCATTCACTATTGCTTAGATGGCAGTAAGAAGCAATATCAGCGAGTGTATGCTTTTGGTCGATCGTTTTAGTAAGATATATCATCACATCTTTCATACGTTCCAAATCTCTGGATTCTTTTAAGGATAGTTCTTTGGAGAGATTCACATTATGAAAGATATAATAAAAGATCTCGTTTACAAAATGGTTGATCTTCAATTCATAACCATCAACAGGACGGTCACAGATATCATTCATTTTGCGGATCATTTCAAGGATATATTTCTGCCAAGGGACTTTTGGAACGAACGTTAAAAATCCAAAGGAAGGATGATCGACCAGAGGTTTGATATATTTTTGATATAAAGGATTATCTTCTGTCTGAAAAAGAACAGAAGGGCAGATCCGGTAGATAACAAAGCGGCAGTCATAAGACTGATATGTACAAGCGGAATGAATCTCCCCAGTGTTTAAAAAGAAACCTTCCCCAGAAGAAACCAGAAAAGCCTTCTGCCGGACACGAAATTCCATCATGCCAGAGAGAACATATATAAACTCAAATTCATCATCCCAATGAGGAAATAAAACCTGAGCAGGCATCTGTCGGATATCCAATACCTTGCGTTCAAATGAAACGGTTTTAGAAAGCGGAAGCAGTGGAAAATAAGTGATAGATGAATGGCAAATATCATAATTCATAGAAAAACCTCATAATATCAATATTGTTATAAAAAATGTCGAATTGTGTCATAATATAGTTTGATTTTACTATGATTGTTATAAAAATTCAAGAATAGAAAAGGCATTTTCACTGGAATGGCGATAAAATATCCAGTGAAAATGCCTGATAAAATGTCTGTGTTCTGTGATATTTGATAGAAAGAGCGAGTGCCTTAATAACCTAGAGATTCACCAACAAGAATCACTTTCACACGATCTTTCATCATTGCACTCTGACGTCTTGTCACAACGATCTGACTGCAGATGCAGGTATCACCATAACAGTCTCCACAACGTCCAGTCATAGAACAAGGAGTTTTCAGTCCGAGACGAAGAGTGTTTGGAGGGCTGGCAAAATTACGAACTCTCTTAATACCATCTTCCACATCATTGACAACTTTGTTCATACCAACGATCATGATCACATGTTTAGGACCATAACTTAAGCACGCAACACGGTTACCAGTTCCATCGATATTGATCAGTTCTCCATCTAAGGTGATCGCATTAGAGCTCATCAGGAAATAATCAGATAAGACAGCCTTAGAAAAGATCTCACGCTGCTCATCAAAATTCTTTGCAACAGAACGATCGATCAGATGATAGTTTCCTTCCTTTAAGGCATCCATCAGCCCAATCTCAGAAACACTCATAGAACCACCCCAAGAAACAGAAGAACCCTCTTTGATATAACTAAGAGCCTGTTTTAGGGCGTCTTCCTTGGTTGCACAGAAAACACCATGCATATTTCTTTTTTCAAGTCCCTTGATAATTGTCTGTGCACGAAGTTTGGTTGCTTCATTTAAAAACATACTCATCATCCTTTCAGTATAAATTTTATGTGGAATCATGATTCTACAAATATGAATTCCATAAGAACCAGATTTAATTATATCATGTTTTCAATGGTTATGTTATAATATATCGTAAAACTTTTAGAAAGAGGTAATTTTTTGAAAGCACTATTTATCACAGAGAAACCAAGTGTCGCAAGAGAATTTGCAGCGGCACTGAATATAAATGCAAAAAACAGAGATGGATACATGGAAGGAGACAAGGCAGTCATCACATGGTGCGTCGGACATTTAGTTACCATGTCTTATCCAGACCAGTATGACCCTGCACTAAAGAAATGGGACTTAGAAACCATTCCATTTATCCCAGATACATTCAAATATGAAACGATCCCAGGAGTACAAAAACAGTTTGATATCGTATCTTCACTCCTTAATCGAGAAGATATTGATACGATCTACGTCTGCACTGATTCCGGACGAGAGGGAGAATACATCTACCGTCTGGTAGACCAGCAGGCCAATGTCAGCAAAGACAAGAAGAAAAAACGTGTCTGGATCGACTCCCAGACAAAAGAAGAAGTGATCCGCGGGGTAAAAGAAGCGAAAGACTTAAGTGAATATGACAACCTAGCCGCCGCCGCATACCTGCGAGCCAAAGAAGACTATCTGATGGGAATCAACTTCTCCAGAGTCCTGACACTCAAATATGGCTGGACACTCGGTAACTATTTAAATCAGAAACGAAGCTTAGTGGTTGCAGTCGGACGAGTGATGACTTGCGTTCTCGGAATGATTGTCAAGAGAGAACGAGAGATCCGTACCTTTGTGCCAACACCGTTTTACAGAATCTTAGGACACTTTGACTGCCAGGGATTTGAAGTGGAAGCCGAATGGAAAGCAGTGAAAGGATCAAAGTACTTTGAGTCCAAGAAACTATATAAGGATAACGGATTCCTGGACAAGAACGATGCAAAGGAATTCATCAAATATTTAGAAGATGGAAGCAACAATGAGACGATCGTAGTATCCTCATCCAAACGACAGGAAAAGAAGAATCCGCCGTTATTATATAATCTGGCAGAACTTCAGAACGAATGTTCCAAACGATTCAAGCTAAGTCCAGATGAGACATTAAAAGTGGTCCAGGACCTATATGAAAAGAAACTGGTTACATACCCAAGAACCGATGCCAGAGTCTTATCCAGTGCGGTCGCCAAAGAGGTTTATAAAAATATCGGGGGATTAAACAACTACACTCCATTATCAGGATTCGCAAATGAGATCATGCAGGGCAAGAAGTATCAGGGAATCATCAAGTCGAAATACGTAGATGACAAGAAGATCACCGACCACTATGCGATCATTCCAACCGGACAGGCAGTAGGCAGTTTATCAAGGATCTCAGAGATGGGACAGAAAGTCTACGATGTGATCGCCAGAAGATTCCTAAGTATTTTTATGCCGCCAGCTGTGTACTTAAAGATCAAATTAGAGACACAGACCAAAGGCGAAGCATTCTTTGCAAACTTTAAGATGTTAAAAGACCCAGGATACTTAAAAGTCACAGGAATGGGCGGACAGAAGAAAGAAGCCCAATTAACAGAAGAACAGATTCATGCGATCTCATCTTTGAAGAAAGGTATGCCTCTTCCAGTGAAAGACTATACGATCAAAGATGGAACAACATCCGCACCAAAACGATACAACTCAGGTTCCCTGATCCTTGCGATGGAAAATGCAGGACAGCTGATCGAAGATGAAGATTTAAGAGAACAGATCAAAGGAAGCGGGATCGGAACGAGTGCGACAAGAGCAGAGATCGTAAAGAAATTAGTGTCCAATAAATACATTGCATTAAATAAAAAGACACAGATCGTAACACCAACTTTAACCGGAGAGATGATCGTCAATGTTGTCAGTGCATCCATTGGATCACTCTTAAACCCAACCTTAACCGCAAGCTGGGAAAAAGGTCTTACTTATGTGGCGGAAGGAAGTGTCACAGAAGAAGAGTATATGCAGAAGTTAGATAAGTTTGTCACCCAGAAGACAAATATTGTCAAGCAAAATAACTTCCAGTATCAGCTCAGACAATCCTTTGATCAGATCGCACCATATTATCAGAAGAAAAAATAAAATAACATTCATAAAAACACCTTCCATCACATATATTTGGATTATACCAAAATGGGGAGGTGTTTTTAAATTTATGAAAGAGGAAGAAATCTTAGGAATCCTTCCATTACATATCAGAACGATCATAAAGCAGGCAGGCATCAACTGGGACGAACTTCAGGAAATCCGCCTGCGTATTCAAAAGCCAGTCATTTTAAAATACAACGCAAAAACCTGCTATCTATCCGAACAGGGAAAGATCACAACAAGAAAAGAACAATTACATATTGTAACCTCACAAGAGATCAGACAAGCCATGGAATATATCAGCAGCTATTCGATGTATGCTTATATCGAACAGTTAAAACAAGGATTTTTAACGATCCGAGGCGGACACCGAGTTGGAATCTGCGGAACCGTTGTCATGGATCATGACAAAGTCAAAACAATCCGACATATTTCCGGGTTAAATATCCGAGTCGCACATGAAGTGAAAGGATGTGCGGACATCTTATATTCACGCTGCACCAGAATGGGGAAACTCATTCCAACGCTGATCATCTCACCACCCGGCTGTGGAAAAACAACTCTGCTTCGGGATATGATCCGAAAAATCTCTGATGAAGGACAGACCGTTGGAGTTGTCGATGAACGAAGTGAGATCGGAGCATGCTACCAAGGCGTTGCCCAAAATGATCTCGGGATTCAGACAGATGTCATGGATGCATGTGAAAAAGGACAGGGCATGAATATGCTGATCCGATCCATGGCCCCCGATGTGATTGCTGTGGACGAGATTGGAAGCAAAGAAGATGTGGAAGCCTTATTTTTCTGTGCCTATCGTGGCTGCAGCATTCTTGCAACGGCCCATGGAAAGAACAAAGAATCGTTATCTAAGAATCCCTATATGCGGGAGATCATCAACAAAAAGATGTTTCAGCGCTACGTGATCTTAGAACAGCGAAACCAGCCAGGCTATATCGCACAGATCATAGATGAAAACGGGGTGGTCCTAAATTGATCAAGATATTAGGATCATTGATCGTGATCTTTGCAGGGATCGGATTTGGATTTCACAAAGCCGCAAAAGAACAAAAACGTCTAGAACAGGGAATTGCGATCAAACGAATGTTATACCTTCTGCAAGGAGAGATCCGCTATGGATTTACCCCACTTCCAGAAGCTGTTTTAAAAATATCGACAAAGACAGAGAAGGAATATCAGCCATTTCTAAAAAAGGTAGCAAAGCAGTTAGAGACACACAGCGAAGAATCCTTTGCCAAAGTATGGCAGCAGACCGCTGAACAGAAATTAAAACAAGTGATCTATGAACCAAAGTTTTATGAAATCTTAAAAAACATGGGTGAAACAATCGGATATCTTGACCAACAGATGCAGGAGAAAACGATCCTGCTGACGATCGAACAACTTGATGACCAGATCTTCCTTATGAAAGATCAAGTAGTAAAGAACTGCAAGATGTACCGAAGCCTCGGTATATCACTAAGCGTTCTGATCGTGATCATCTTACTATAAAGCAACTACCACACATTTTTATGACAAGGAGGGGTTATGAGTGTCAATATCATTTTTCGGATCGCAGCCGTTGGAATTCTTGTAACGATCCTTGTGCAGGTCTTAAAACATTCCGGAAGAGACGAACAGGCATTTTTGATCACACTTGCCGGACTGATCCTTGTCCTTGGCTGGGTGATCCCGTATATCTATGATCTGTTTGAAAGCGTCCAGACACTTTTTACGATATCCTAGAGATTGGAGGCGGATACTAAGATGATAAAAGTCGCAGTCTTTGGAATCGTTGCAAGTCTGATCGCCATGAAGATCAAAACGATCCGTCCAGAGATCGCAGTCGTGATCGCAGTGATCTCAAGCATTCTTCTGGCAATGTATGGACTAAAACAAATGGAAGAAATACTAACCGTGTTTAAGATGATCCGGTCCTATTCAAAAATCCCACAAAGCTACTTCCAGATCCTTTTAAAACTGATCGGTATCTCCTTCATCTGCGAGTTTGCATCCAACATCTGCAAAGACGCAGGACAGGCATCGATTGCAAAGCAGATTGAGTTTGCAGGAAAATTAGCGATCCTGATCGTTGGACTTCCAGTCTTTGAATCGCTGCTTGGAACGATTCAGAAACTATTAGGAAATGGCACATGAAACAAAGAATATTCCTGCTAACCTTGCTGTTTTTACTGATCCTTACAAGAACAAATGATATTTCAGCCAAAGAAACAAAACTAAACGAAGATATGTTTACCAATGTGGAAAACACCTTAAAAGACAAAGAGATCGATCTATCTTATACACAATTAGTAAAACAGCTGATCCACGGAAATGTAAAAGGTGTTCTGCATACGATCAAAGCCAAAATGAAAGAGGGCTTTTTAAACAGTATGTTGATCCAAAAAGACCTGATCAGAGAAATCCTTCTGATCGCATTTACCGCAGCCATCTTTAAAAATCTGTCCGATTCCTTTTTTCAGCAAAGCACAGCCAATAGTGCATTTTATATTACTTATGTGATCCTATGCGGTGTCATGGTACATTCCTTTTTTTATTTAAACAAAACAGTGACGCAGCTCGTCACCTTAATGGCAGATTATATGAAAGGAATGATCATGGCATATTCACTGGCTGTTGTCTCAACTTCCGGGATCACGACATCAACGACAGTTTATGAATTTTATCTTCTGCTGATCTATGCAATGACAACCCTTACAAATGTTGTATTACTTCCGATGATCAAGATCTTATTTGTCCTAAAGATCATCAACCATATATCAAAAGAAGAACATTTTTCAAGACTATGTAAAACGCTCGAAGGTGTGATCAAGTTTTTGCTCAAAGGATTCCTAAGTGTCCTGTTAGGAGTCCAGCTGATCCAGTCGATGATCCTTCCAGCCGTTGATTCCATGAAAAATACAGTTTTCCAAAAAGGAATGAGTGCCATTCCAGGAATCGGAAGTGGTTTGAATTCAGCCATGACCATGGTCATCGGTTCGGCAGTTGTGATCAAAAACAGCATCGGAGCCGTTGGAATCCTTGTACTGATCGTAATCATCGTGCCACCAGTCATAGAAATCACAGCAGTTGTTCTTACCTATCTGCTGGCAGGGATCATGATCCAGCCCATATCCGACAAAAGGATCACCGGAGCGATGGATGCAGTCATTCAAAGTGGGAAATTAATGCTTTCGATGATCTTTACGATGGCACTATTATTTATCCTGTCCGTGGCATTGATCGCATTCTCAACCAACGTTAATTATTATGCGGGGTAAGGATTATGGATTATCTGAAAATGATCATATTTTTTCTGATTTTAACAACACTGATCGATCAGCTCTGCGACAAAAGCATCTACCGTCCATACCTTCGGTTAATGACAGGATTTATGCTCATCTCCCTGATGATGCAGCCAATATCCTATTATTTATCCAACGAAGATATCGTGACACAGGCAATCTCAACCGCAGTCAAAGGAGAAAATAACCCTGCATTTTTAGATGGTGCAAAAGAAGAAAAACAAAATCAAATCAAAGAACAGATCACAACATTATTTTCACAGTACGATCTCAAAGTATTAGACGTTGACTCAAAGGTAAATGAAAAAGGAACCATCGAGAAGATCGACATCAAAACAGACAAGCTTCGTCATACAAAGAAACTAAAAACCGCAATTTCAAACTTCTATAATATGAAGGAATCTAATATAAATATAAGTGAGTAGAAGAAATATGATAGAGAGGGAAAAACTACAACATCTGATCGAAAATATCGGCATTCCAAAACTTTGCCTGATCTTACTTCTTGGCATCAGCCTGATCATCGTAAGCATCCCATCCGGGAAGACAAAGAAGAACACACAAAGTAGTGAAACCACAGCAAAAGAAGATTCTACCGATCTCTATGTGAAAAAGCAGGAGAGGCGATTGGTCAATGCATTAAAACATGTAGAAGGAGTCGGAAAAGTAAAAGTGATGATCACCGTTAATTCATCCAAAGAAGCTGTCGTAAATAAAGACAGTCCCTATGAACAAAGCAGCAGTGAAAAAGAAAAAACAGTCAAAGAAGATGAACAGACCGTCTTAGTCGAAGAAGACGGAAAGAAAGTTCCATATGTGATCAAAGAAGTAGAACCAGTTGTCGAAGGAGTGGTCGTTGTCGCCCAAGGCGGCGGGAATGATATTATAAAGAATCAGATCGTTGAAGCAGTTTCTGTGTTATTTCATATTTCATCTTATAAAGTGAAAGTCTTAAAAATGGAGGATTCCTAACAATGAAAAAAGTATTTCAGAAAAATCAGATGATCATCATGACCCTAGCGGTCGTGATCGCTGTTGCAGGGTATGTAAATTATAGTCAGAAATACGATCCGGCTGGGACGAAGAATAGTAAGGCGAAGACAGTTTCAAAGAATGTGGCAAAAGAAAGTGCGGCAGCAGTAACCGATGATGTGACTGATGTTGGGGAAGCGGTACTGACGAATGCTCAGGTTAGTAATTATGTGGCGAAGGCGAAACTTGAGAGGGAGCAGACACATAGCAAGGCGAAGGATACACTGGAGGAGATTATTAAGGATCAGACGGTGAAAGATAGTGTGAAACAGGATGCAGTGGATAAACTGGCAATGTTGTCAGAGCAGATGGAGATGGAGACTGCAGCGGAGAATCTGCTGGGGGCTAAGGGATTTCTGAATAGTATTGTTACGATTACGAATGGAAAGGTGGATGTGTTGGTGAATAAGAAGGATCTGTCGAAGGTTGAGAGGAGTCAGATTGAGGATATTGTTGTTCGGAAAGTGGGGTGTCAGTTGGGGGATGTGGTGATTAGTTCGATTAAGACGGAGGAGTAGGTGGAAGTGTATAGGGAATAGAGGGTTTGAGTTCTCTCTGGATGATATTCTTGGGTAATTTAGGAATATTGTTCAGAGAGAATTTTATGTTTATATATGGATTTGTATATTAGGGTTGCATATTTGATTGATTGGATTCATAATAGGAAGTGTTAAGAAACATGGGGAAATGAAGTTTTTGATATTTTACCAAGTGATTTTTTGAAAAAGTAGTAAAAACGGCTAGAATACGTTGTTTTTCAAGAAAGGTTAAAATTAGTAAGGGGGGGGTGGTAAAAATATTGAAAAAGCTTATAAAATCGTTCTTTTTTGTAAAAAATCTATTTAAAAATAACGATTTTTCGTTGGTTAAACAATAACATGAGATGTTTTGAAATGCGTTTTGCTTGCCAATTTAAATTAAAAGATAACCATGTTAAACAATAACATGAGATGTTTTGAAATACGACTTCTCCAGTCTTGCTTTCGTCAGCAGTAGTTGTTAAACAATAACATGAGATGTTTTGAAATCTCATTTTTCACACCTCTTTTCTATCGACCTTGTGTTAAACAATAACATGAGATGTTTTGAAATGGAATTGCGGAAAACTCTGCGGAAATTAGTTTGATGTTAAACAATAACATGAGATGTTTTGAAATTAATGCGAAGGGTAGTCTGGTCAGAGGTCATATCGGTTAAACAATAACATGAGATGTTTTGAAATTGATGCAGTGCAGAGACAAGGACAACGGAGAAAAAGTTAAACAATAACATGAGATGTTTTGAAATGCGGAATCTCCTAAAGCTTTCTGCTGTGCAAAGATGTTAAACAATAACATGAGATGTTTTGAAATATCTGTGATGATCTCATTGCTTCGAGTGGATATGAAGTTAAACAATAACATGAGATGTTTTGAAATAGTGGAATAGGCAAAAGATCTATTATTCTGATAGAGTTAAACAATAACATGAGATGTTTTGAAATAAAATCGACCAAGCTAATGTCCTGCAAAAATCTCGTTAAACAATAACATGAGATGTTTTGAAATTGAGTGAAGAAGAATGGAATGAAGCTCAGGAATACAGTTAAACAATAACATGAGATGTTTTGAAATGACAAAATGTTAGAAAGTGTATATTCAACCCTCTGGTTAAACAATAACATAAGATGTCTAAATAACATTTAACGAAGGTATAAAATAGTCGGTGCTACATACTTATTTTTATCTAAAAAAGAATATTAATCATTATAAAAGAAAAGGTAATTATTAAAAGCTATTTGACAAATAAGAAAAGAAAGAGTATTATTATGTATAAACAATAACATAAATGTATTGAAATTTATACAAGAAAAGGTAATATTTCTTATCTTAAACCGTAACATGTAATGTATTACAACAAATCAACCAAAGAAAACAGTGAATGGAGGGATGCTGATGCTGGTATTTGAATACCAATGCAAGCTCAAATTTCTAAAAAGCATAAATCATAAAACAATAGCAGAAAAAATAAATTACTTTTTAGACAGTGTACTTGCAAAAGATCAAGAATTTTTACAATATCATGAAAATAAAGGTTATAAATACTATGTAACAGATGCACCATGGCCAATTGAAAAAGATGGTATTTATAAAGAAGGTAAGGTTTATACTCTAAGAATCAGAACCGTAAAACAAGAATTAGCAGAATTTTTCTCTGAGAAATTATATGCTCATACATCAAAAGAACTTCTAGGAATTGGTGGAAAGTTAAGAATTATTCCTAAAAAGCATATTGAAGAACTTTATTCTATTACACCAATTGTAATTAAGACGGATGAGGGGTATTGGAGAGGAAACATGACAGTTCCTGAATTTGAAAAAATAATTAAGATTAATCTAATTAAAAAATATAAACAATTTACGGGACAAAATATTAGTGAGGATATTTTGTTGTATGATGTAATGAAATTTAATAATAGAGTGCCGATTAAAGTTTCATATAAAAATATCAATTTGTTAGGGGACAAATTGAGCTTTAGAATATCAAATGAACAATTGTCACAAGAATTGGCTTATTTTGCATTGGGAGTAGGCTTGGGCTGTAATAACGCAAGGGGACTCGGATTTGTGAATTACAAATATTTATAGGGAAGGAGGGAAGATTCTTTATGTTACAAGAAGCAATGGAAGTATTCCAGATTATGTTACAAGAAAAAGGAGAGCGCATTATAACAGATGCTTATATTCCTAAAGACGGAACCTATCGGTTAATTGTAATGAAAGATGATGGTTGGGTAATAAAAGATCCTGTAGATATCATTTTTAACAAAAAAACAAATACTGTAGATATAAGCAATGATATGGATTATTTGTTGATTCAAGAATTAGATTATAAAAGTAAACTACTCGAAATGAATAAACCAATAGATCCTAAAAAAGTAATTCATTCAAACAACTATCTATCGTTAGCAGTCAAGAAAGAAAGTGTCACATCAGGAAAATTATCAGAAGAAATTATTCAACAATATTATGAAATTTTAAGAAACCCAAATAAAAAATATGAAAAAAAAACACAAGCAAGAGCATTATATCATGTTGCAGAAGAAAGATTGGGGCAGCCTGACATTGAAGCAATAGATAAAATAGAGAAGTTCATATTAGCCAATAAGCAAGATATTTGGAAAGACATAAATCTTGAGAAAAAGAATTATGTAAAATTATTTTTTGTGTATCAAGAAGAAAAGAAAACAAAAGAAATTTATAAAATTGAAAGTGAAAGATATTTAATTCCGAATATTTACAATAATAATAATTTTAATATGGAGTTTGAAAAAGGAATTGTTGGTTTGCCAAATGATAATATGGGAATGAACAGTAAAAAGCCATATTTGGAAAATAAGACAAGAAAAGTGAAAGTTCCATATTTGTTAGACCAAGAAAGTGCATTATTGCAATCAAAGTTTTTTGATTATCTTTTTGGACAAGTATCAAAAAAACGATTTCACATTTATGTGGATAATATAGATAAAAAAATTTGCTCGTATACAAATAAAGATAAGCCAGAAGATATAGTGAGTGGATATTATTTAAGATGTAGAATGGGGAAAGCTGGTGCTGAGATTTGTGAAGCGGATGTGATTACTCATTATAAAACAAAGTTGGAACCGGGACTTGTTTTAAAAAACTATATTGAGATCCCTGAGGAAAGAATAGAAAAATCTAAGATTCACTATGATGAAGCGATAGAAGACCAATGGGTAATTATGGATTTGATCAATGGCATATTTTTTGAAGGAAAATTAAAGAATAATTTTTTTACAGATGCAAAAGATATGAACATTTATGACGATTGTTTAAAGCAATCTATCTTAAAAAGTAGAAATATTTTAGCAAATTGGTTTTGGCGTGGAGAACAAAATCAATTGGTAAAAATATTGGATGATGTATCGTTAGCTTTAATTAAGAATTCAATCTTAAATGATGAAACATTTGCAGCACAGAGAAAATTTAATTTAAGATGGTCACTTTTAGAGTATTTAGATGATCAGGAGGTAGGAGTTCATATGAGTGAGATTAGAAATCAACTGAGAGAACATATTAATGTAGCAAAAGATGTGGAATGGGATTTTATATCAGATGAGGAATATTCGTATGCTGTAGGACAGGCAGTTTCTTATTTGTTGCATTTAAGTAAAGCGAATAATAAAACAGAGTCTTATGTAAATCCATTTTTTAATGCAAAGAATTCAAAAGTTATAAAACAACGATTACTGCGGATGTATAAGAAATATAACTATCAAATTATTCACATTAATGGAGGCAGAAATGCACAACTTTTATCTCATGTAATGGAGTATGAACCAAAAGAAATAAAACATGAATTGATCATGGCAGGTTTTACAGCACCATCATTAATGTATGAAAAGAAAACGGACGATGAGGATAACGAATAGGAGGAATGAACAATGGATAAAAGAGTTTATGGTGTATTAGGAATTTCAGCAATTATGGCAAACTGGAATGCAGATTTTTCAGGATATCCAAAAACAATTACTAATGGAGAAATATTTGGAAGTGATAAAGCTTTAAAATACCCAATGAAAAAAATGTGGGATGATCAGGGAGATAAGGTGTTATACATTAAGTCCTTACGTTTTGAAAAAGGTAAAAAAGGTGCCACTTCATTAATTCCAAGAAGTTTAAAAGAAAGATATGAACAGTTATTTCAGGTAGAAGATTTAAAAAAGAATACGGATGTCAAAGAAGTTTTGGAAAATTTATTTCAAGCTGTTGATGTTAAGAATTTTGGAGCAACTTTTGCAGAAGCATCTGTTAATATATCAATTACAGGAGCAGTACAGTTTGGACAGGGATTTAATAAATACGAAGAATGTGAACCACAGGAACAGCCAATTCTTTCTCCTTTCAGAGATGCAACTAAAGCAACTGAAGAAAAAGGAGAGGCAAAAAATTCTACATTAGGAACAAAGATTGTAACTGATGAAGCGCATTATTTCTACCCATTTGTAATAAATCCGGCTGCATATAGAGAATATATGGAACTTGGAGTTACTGAAGGTTATACAGAGGATGATTATAATAAATTTAAAGAAACAGCCTTAGTTTCTGCCACTTCTTATTCAACGAACGCAAAAGAAGGATGTGAAAATGAGTTTGCGATGTTTGTTGAAACAGAACCTCATTTATATTTACCAAATTTAACACAGTATATAACTTTTGAAAAAGGTGAAAACAAGAATACGATTCATATCTCTGCAGGAGAAGTATTAGCAACATTAAAAGAGCAGATTAAGTCAATTGAAATCTACTATAATCCAAGTACAACAGAAATTGCAGATGATTTAGAAGGAGCAAAATATTATCATATTGTTACACGAAAAGAGGTGTAATATATGAAAGCACTAAAATTTATCCTTTCGGGGAAAACAGCATTTTTTAAGGTACCGATGGTAAATTCAGTTTGCTATTTTACTTATGGAAATATTCATAAGCCAGCATTACTTGGAATGTTTGGAGCAATTTTAGGATATAAAGGATATGGTTATGAAATAACAGACTTTCCAGAATATTATGAGAAGCTAAAAGATGTAAAAATTTCAATTGTCCCAAATTCTGAGAATGGATATTTTAATAAGAAATTTCAACAATTTAATAATTCTGTAGGTTATGCATCTCAGGAACAAGGTGGAAATTTGATTGTAAAAGAACAATGGCTTGAAGGTCCATCTTGGACGATTTATATTATGTTGAATAATGATGAAAGTCAGAAATTAGCGAACATGATCATTCACAGCCAGTGTGTATATATTCCGTATTTAGGGAAAAATGATCATCCGGCAACAATAGAAAAAGCCGAATATGTGGAAGTTAAAAATGTTGATGCTGAGAATCTTACGATTCAGAGTTTAAGTCTTAGTGAATCATTAGATTTTGATCAAGATGAAATGGATTTTAAATATGAGGAATATTTACCATTAACATTGAATTTAGAAACAAATCATCATGAATTAAAGAAGTTTATATTAACGAATGCACCAGTTGAGGAGGCTTTTACAGAAATTTATGAAGATGGAGAAAAACATATTACCTTTTATTGAGTTAGAAGATGTTGCTTCGTTTGACTATCCTGTTTATGCACATATGAAAGAAAAAGATTGTATTACGATTTATGAGACGTTAGAAGAACATACGAATCGTTGCAAATATTATTTTGAAAGAATATTTTATCAAAAAGAACTTGATTGTGTGGTACGAAGATTTAGTGAAGCATTGGAGTTTAAAAACAAAAAAGCTGTTTATCGGTGGATGATTAAGTTGTTATGGCAGATGATCATATTTCATGATATTGGAAAATGTAACCCGAATTTTCAACGAAAAAAGATGAAAAATAATGATGATTCTATACCAGAAAGTTTGAAAGGACTTTCTGGTACAGAACATTCTTTTTTATCTTCTATTCTATATCTGGATTACTTTTTTGATTTATTAGAAAAAGAAGAAGCATTTGATAAAAAAGAGAAAAAGAAAATGATGGTCATAATCTGGGAACATGCTTATATTATATCCAGGCATCATAGCGATTTAGAGTCACTTAACAGTTATGCAGAGTGTACGGACAGTCCAGAAAAAAGAGAATTGATTCATTTTTTGTCTGATCAGAATAAATTTCCAAAGATACAAAAACAGAATGAAAAGAATATTTTCAATGTTTTTAAGAAACATTATAGTGCAAAGAAGAACTTTGAAAAAGAAGAGAGCATACAAAAATATTTTTATTACAGACTTGCATATTCATTACTTGTAGCAAGTGATTATCATGCGACAACGGAATTTATGCAAGATATGAAAAAAGATGATTTGGCAGATGGATTATCAATTGCAGAATATGAAGAATCATATAAGAATTCAGATATTTCAAAGAGTATTCGCAACTATGAACATACAAAATATATAGAGAAAGACAAACATCTTGAATCTATTACAGATATGAATGAACTTCGAAGTGAATTATTTCTTGATGCAGAAAAAGAATTAAATAAACATTTAGATAATGAGCTGTTTTTCTTAGAAGCTCCAACAGGAAGTGGAAAAAGTAATACAGCATTACAATTGAGTTTTCATTTAATGGGTGAACATGGAAAGAAGTTATTTTATATTTACCCATTTAATACGCTTGTTGAACAAAATATGAAAACATTGAGTAAGCTTTTCAAAGATAAGAAATTACAGGATCAAATTGTTGTGGTAAACTCATTGACACCGATTACAGTAAAAGAAAATATTAAAAATGAAGATTCTACGAATTATTATCAAGAAGCGTTATTGGATCGACAATTTTTGAATTACCCAATGATTTTATCAACGCATGTGAGTTTTTTTAATGTTTTATTTGGATCAAAAAAAGAAGATATTTTTGGATTTTATCAGCTAACAGATTCTGTAATTGTTCTGGATGAAATTCAGAGTTATCGTAATTATATTTGGACAGAGATTATTACAATGTTAAAATATTGTGCTTCGTTAATGGGTATGAAAATTATCATTATGTCAGCAACATTGCCTAATTTAGAAGTGTTAACAGACGAGAAAAATCAAGTAGTTCATTTAATGCAAAATCGAAATTTATATTTTGAACATCCGATTTTTAAGAACCGAGTCAAGATATCTTATGAGTTATTAGAAGATGATAAAATAACATATGAGAAATTGTTACAACACATTATTGAGAATAAGGAAAAACAACAAAAAATATTGGTTGAATTTATCAAAAAAGATTCAGCTTATACTTTTTATCAAATGCTGATAGAATCAAAAGAAATAGAATGTGATGTAAAATGTATTACAGGAGATGATTCTATTTATGAACGTGAAAAAATATTAAATCCAATAAAAAATGGAGAAATGAAAGACCTGATTTTAGTGGCAACGCAGGTAATAGAAGCAGGTGTTGATATTGATATGGATGTTGGTTATAAAAATATTTCCTTACTTGATAGTGAAGAACAGTTTTTAGGTCGTATTAATCGTTCATGTAAAAGAAAAGGAATGGCGTATTTTTTCTATATAGATTCATGGGAAAAAATTTATCAAAAGAATTTTCGTAAAAATCGTGAATTTACATTATGTGAAAGAAATATGCAGCAAATCTTGGAGAATAAACATTTTTATGATTATTATAATCAGGTTTTAAAACTACTCCGTAAAAACTTAAACGAAAACACAGATGGAAAAGGAATAGAAGATTTTTGGAATAATATTAATAAGTTAAATTTTTCTGAAATTGCGAAAAGAATGCAATTGATAGATGATAATAGCTGGAGCATGGATATTGTTTTGTGTCGTAGACTTCAATTAGAGGATGGAACTATTTTAGATGGCGAAGAAGTTTGGAATGAATACAAAAATATATTGGAAGATTCAGATATGGAATATGCAAAAAAGCAGATAAAACTTTCGGTTGCTCGAAGCAATCTTAAATATTTTACATATAGAATCAAAAAAAATTCAGATTTAATATATAATGATATTTTAGGAGAACTTCGATGTATCTATGATGGAGAACAATATTTTGAAAACGGAAAGTTAAACAAAAAGCTGTTGGAACAATCAGGAGGATTATTTATTGATATTTAAAAGTACAAAATTTTACCAAGTGATTTCCAGAAAAAGTGTTAGAAATGGCTGAAATATGTACTTTTTTTGAAAAACAGTAAATTAAGGGTGCACTTGGGAAAAACAATGGAAAGCACATAAAATCGTTGTTTTTTTAAAAAGACAATTAAAAAATGACGTAAAATCGTTGGTTAAACAATAACATGAGATGTTTTGAAATAGTTCTGGAAGTATTGATGGCACAAATAAAAAATGTTAAACAATAACATGAGATGTTTTGAAATTAAATTATTTTATTTACGTTTGGATACTCTGCGGACGTTAAACAATAACATGAGATGTTTTGAAATTTTAGTAGTTTGGATGTATCGTCCGGATCTGCTCTAGTTAAACAATAACATGAGATGTTTTGAAATCGACACAAAACTGGGTGCATGGGCGCATGAAAGGTTAAACAATAACATGAGATGTTTTGAAATCAAACTTACAGCCGGCTTATTATAAGATCGAAACAGGTTAAACAATAACATGAGATGTTTTGAAATAAAAAAAAGAACGCGACATTGACAGGGAAGTAACAGTTAAACAATAACATGAGATGTTTTGAAATTGTATAAACAGCACTTATTGCTTACCTTGAATGGTGTTAAACAATAACATGAGATGTTTTGAAATATTAATAAACATACTTCACAAGATAAAATTAACGATGTTAAACAATAACATGAGATGTTTTGAAATAAAATACCAAAAAAAGGTATATAATTTAGAAAAGTTAAACAATAACATGAGATGTTTTGAAATAAGATCATAAAGCTACATTTACTGATTACGGAAACATGTTAAACAATAACATGAGATGTTTTGAAATTTGTTAACTTCCTGAGATATTGCTTCGACACGTGTGTTAAACAATAACATGAGATGTTTTGAAATGTATTTGAACAGATAGAATGGGCAATAGATGCTTGTTAAACAATAACATGAGATGTTTTGAAATAATAATATTTTCCATCCTATCTTCCGTTCCAAAGGTTAAACAATAACATGAGATGTTTTGAAATGTGATCTGCTCCATAATGCAGACCAGTTAATGTGTGTTAAACAATAACATGAGATGTTTTGAAATGAAATTAGATGATGCCTGTTGCACTGATACAGCATTAGTTAAACAATAACATAAATTTATAAGCACATTTGATTAATTTCTAATTTTAAGGAGGAGTCTATGAGAGTTAATGGAACATTAATCAATTATTATTTCCATTGTAAAAGACAGTGTTATTTACATGGAAATAGGTTGAATCTTGAAGATAATAGTGAAATCGTACAAATTGGAAAGGCAATTCATGAAGAACGATTACAAAGTTCGAACAGTGAAATAGCAATTGAAAATATTAAATTAGATAAATTAACAAAAGAGTATTTAACAGAGGTAAAAAAATCAAAACCACCGGCTTAGCCGGTGGTTTGTACTAGCCCTATAAGGGCTTATTA
>OCGZ01000371.1_pt1 | contig 33920 bp, 31 predicted proteins | sample 1538711 | NCBI WGS metagenome assembly OCGZ01 (sample SAMN04571720, study PRJEB22368) | human gut metagenome | biome: human gut; material: stool | host: Homo sapiens | place: Luxembourg | collected 2012-08-17
GGAAAGCGTAATGATTGTGTGAGGATTCTGTCTGGTAAGGTAAAAAATATCTGAACTTTTGATATTCTTTCGTTCGAAATATAGTGGAACATTATAACGCATATGAGACCTTCCTTTATTGTGATAATTTTATATTACTATAGTTGTTTTGAAAATACAATAGAAATAATTAAAATGCAATAATTAATGAAAATAAAATGCACTTTAATTGAGTTCCACAACAATTTATCTAAGAAACATCAAATAAAAGCGCAGATTTGAGCAAAAAAGATTGCTGATTAACCGTGTGAGTGGTATTATAAAAAGGTATAAATAATGATACAAAACGAATCATCAGGCAGAGACAGGAATAAGGAAGGAGTGGGAAGCGGATGAAAAGAAGAATTTCGAAAAGGATTATTGCAATTGGAATGAGCCTTTGCGTAGCATTTTCGATTATGCCTTTATCGGTAAGTGCAGAAGCAGAGACTGCTGCACCGGCAGTTAAACAAAATAATCTATGGGTGAGTACCGGAAAAACATTTGTCAATCGTATTTACACAGTAGGGTTGACTACTTGTGGGTCAGCACTTGTCAGAATTGCCGGAGCGACAGAGAGTGAAGGATTTCAGAAAGTAGCTTCATTTGTTAATAAATGGATTTGTGGAGGCAATAACACTGGACAGACACTGGCAGAAATTCAGGCTCTTTGTAATGAGATACTTAATGAAGTTAAGATCGTTGATCAACATCTTAAAGAGTATGATGCAGAAATAGAGAATACACTTCAGAAAATACAGTACACAGAAGCGAAAAATGAGCTGAATCAGCAATGGTCTAAAGATATAGATGTATATGAAACTGCCGGAAATGTAGGAAATACATTGAGCGCCTATGAAGATTATATGAAAGCCGCGCAACTGTATATGGATGGTAAGACGATATAAATGCTGTCGAAAAGAGTAAGCAAAAGCTTTATGACAATTTTATTGAGGTTTATAAAGCGGCTGGAAATAGCTTTGAAAATCCAACCGATGAGAAAAAAAGGACGCTATATTTTGTAATGACACGATAGATGGTGTATTCAAAAGATCGATTTGGAGTATGATCAATGCGTTGAATAAGCCAAGTGATGAGAAAAATTATGCGGATGCTGCGGCACAATTTGCATATAGGGCTTATGGATTTTCTGGTGATCAATATAATTACATAGTTTCAAGTATTGATAAACAATTTATGGAAATCATTAAGATGGAGATGATGTATCAGGAATTTATTGCACAGCGTGGTGATTATTTTGAAGAGAAATATCCAGATGATGAAAGTAAATGGGAGAGCTATGCTGCATGGACGAATGATTTAAATAAGTTGAATGAAGATGTTGCCAAAGCTATGGATACTATGCTTGACAGAGAAATATTAGTTTCGGATTCAACGGTTGGTTCGATTCGGATGAAATTGGATGAATTTGTAAAGCCAGAAGACATGGTATCTGTACGTATGAAAAATGAAAATTACCATGAGAAATTAACAGGCGAGTTCTATGAGAATGAGCAACCGATTATCGATGCGTTTAACGAAGGTTATCTTTACCTTATTGAGGAGTATGGTTGGAAATCCAATGCTGATGTAATTACGCCGTTTGTTAATTTTCACAGAATTGCTGTGCCGACACCTAAAACGGAGGAGAATCCATCGGGAATAGATATTTATTATATTTTCGATACATCACAGCCACACGATGCGGAAGAGGATTGGGCTTGGAATTCAGACGATTCTGTTCCTGAAAATTTGCGGTTTTATCAATTTGAAGAGAAAATAAATCTTACTTTGGCGAGAGATCAACATATTCCATCTTGTGATTTTATTAATTTAACAAAAGAAAATTATAGCGATGGGCAGAATCAATTTAGTTGCGCGAAAAATACGGCGGAATTTCAGAGCTTATTCGCTACAGGACTATTCAGTGCATTATCAAGTATACCTGGTGATTATCTGAGTGAATACCTGCTTACAAAAAAAGATACAAAAACATATATTGCTTTATCGGATTATGATTTTGATTATCATGATGCATGGGCGACAAGCTATACGATTTTCCATGTGGTTGATACAACAGGACAGTATCCGGGAAGCAGTCTTGAAAGTTCTACTTTAAGTGCAGAAAAAATTCAACCGGATAAATCAGCGGGGGCATATTCGGCATATACCGTTATATTAAAGAACCGCCCACAAGAAGATGGTTATTATAAGACGAAAGTTGATGTTGCTACGAATGGAGTCGGAGATACAGAGTTAGAAATGGTTCAGGAAGATGGGACAACATGTCAGGAAAATATTGTTCCTTCAGGAAAAGAGGTAACACTTCGGTTTAAGGCGGAAGGTACAACTGTTCTGGAATCCATTACATTACAGAGACATAACAATACAGAAAATCCATCAGAAGTAACTTCGGAAGAAACGTTGTTGACAAAAGACCAGATCGCGACATTGAGTCCGGATGAAGAAGGATATTATACATATACATACAGTGCACCATATTCAAATGCAACATTTGTTTTAAACGGAGCAGTAGGACATAAGGTATATGTGAAAGGTACGAATCAGTCATTTGAAGATGCAATTCAATTGGATTCCTATGTAGATTACTTTGAAGAAGGAGAAAATGTTGAATTTTATGTATCAGATAATGTAAAGAGTGTCGGATATTATGAGGGAAATACTTATAAAGAGCTTGCATTAACAGAAAATTATGAGGGTGACAGAAAAGGAAGTTTCGTAATGCCGGCGAAGGATATTACATTATACTATAATGCAGTCTGCAAGGAACATTCCTATGACAATGGTTTTTGTACGAAATGTGGTGGATATCAGCCGGCAGATTATAATGAATCTACAGGCAGTTATGAGATTGGGAATGGTGGACAGATGTTTTGGTTTGCCGCTCTTGTAAATGGGGACGGTGAACATACACAGATTCAGGAAGCGAAGCCAGATGCACATGGAGTGCTGGTGTCTGACATTTCACTTAAGAATCCGGCGGATGAAAACTATGAATGGAAACCAATCGGAGAATTCAAAGGAATTTTCGACGGACAGAATCATACGATTTCTGATTTCAGTATGACGAAAGTAAATGATGAGTCAATAGGCTTTTTCCAGAGCCTTATGAGTGACCCGAACGAGACAGACGAGGCAAAGAAAGCGACGCTTAAGAACTTTACACTGAATGGAACAATCGCTACAACAGCAGAGGCAGCAAGTGCAGTAGGTGGTGTTGTAGGAACAACTTCCGGCGGTGTGATCAGGCGGGTGAATTCAAATGTAAATATTGCAAGTGGAGTGATATACGATATCGGCGGAATTGTCGGAGCAATCAATGCAGCAACTTCTATAGAGGAGAGTACATATTCAGGTAAGATCGTACTGGATTATAATTTCTACGGAGTCGGTGGAATTGTAGGTTTTGTAACTGATGATGATACATATGCAGGCGGCACAAAAATCAAGGATTGTGCAAATTACGGATTGATCACATATTATAAAGTGAAAAATTACGGAGGACGTGGTTACAGCGGTGGAATCACCGGACAGGTTGCATTGGGTGAAGAGGATTTCATTCTTTCTGATTGTTACAATTATGGCAGTGTGCTTGCTGAAGAGTGGAAGGAGATCTATGGTGCAATTTCCGGATACTGTGCGGCGAAGAAAGATGGAATCAAGAATAATTATTATCTCGATACACTTCCGGTAAAAGGTTTCCTAGGAGAAGCTGAGCTTGCGAATGATGAAGAACTGGCAAAGGCAAAGACAGCAGAACAGTTCAAGAGTGGTGAAGAGGCATATCTTTTAAATAAAGAGGTGACAGACGGCTCTCAAGTATGGTATCAGAATATTGATAACGGAGAAACTCCGGATGCTTATCCGGTTCTGGATGATACACATGGCACAGTCTATCGTTGGGAAGATGGAACCTATTCGAATTATGAGAAAGAACCTGTAGAAGAAACTTACGAGATTCGTACATTTGAAGAATTTAAGAAAATTCCGGAAATTGTTAAGAAGAACAATCGTGCAAACTTCAAGCTGATGAACACAATTTTCGGAAACGGTAAAACAATGACAGAATCAATCGGTTCAGCAGACAATCCGTATAATGGTACATTTGACGGACAAGGATATTATGTCTACCGATTCGATATCAAATCATCAGATGGAAATGCAGCACTTTTTGATACGATCGGTGCACGGGGAAGTGTAAAGAATTTCGCAGCTTTTTATCAAAATATTGAAGGAGAGAAAGCAGCAGGTCTTGCGATTGTCAATTATGGATTGATTGATGAGTGTATCAGTGGATCAAATCTCAGCGGTCCATTTACTGATCAACTCACGCATGAGCCTAAAAATTTGACGGAGACAACGACATTTGTTAAGGGCACATCAATGGCAGGAGGCGTTGTAGTTGAGAATAAAGGTGTGATTCGAAATACTGCGAACTATGCAAAGGCAACAGCAAGTGCATCAGATGGAATTGCCGGAGGAATCGTTGGAAAGTTGGATAAAAATGGTTCCATTCAAATTGCATATAGTGCACAGACTGCGATAGAAGGTGGGACAACCGGAGCAGTATTTGGCACAAAAGAAGAAACAGCAGGAGCTGTGAATAACACATATTACCTGGATACCTTATCAGGAAACGAAGAACAGGGAACAGCGAAAACAGCGGCTGAGATGAAGAGCAATGCTTTTAAAGAGGAATTAAATACTCTGGTAGCAGGCAATGAAGAATTGTGTAGTTGGACATGGAATTCAACAAAGAATCAGGGGTATCCAAGAATCTTATCTTCGCTTATTACGGAAGTTGAATTAGTGAACGCATCAAGAGGACTTACCGTAAAAGGTATGATGCATAAAGATACGAAACTTCAGTTGAACGAGCTTGACAAGAAGAATGACATTTATCAGGCATTTAAGAAATATGCACAGAAGACAGATAAGCAGGTTCTTTATTCAGCAGAACCGACGTTAGTATATGAAGATGGACAGCCGTCTGCATACGAAGGGAATCTGAATATAAAACTGGATTTGTCAAAGTATCGAGGAAAAGGATATAAGGTTCTTGTTTATCGAAATAATCAGATCGAAGAGCTTGAAATTGATAAACAGATGATCGCCTCAAAAGATGTAGAAGAGATGGTTCCGTTTGCTGTACTGGCTGAAAAGAGTGAGATCTCCAAAGCAGTTGATCATATTAAGGATACAATAAAAACAGGAGATAACAGCAGTGTGATTCTTTTGCTTTGTATTGTTGTTGTGGCAGGTAGTGTAGCAGGTGGAGTTAGTTACTGGAGAAAAAAGAAAGCAAAAAAATAAGATGAAAAAAAAGACAAAGATTATAATCGGAATTCTGATTGCGGCTGTGATAGCAGCCGCAGGAATTACCTGGTATGTTATGAACCAAAAGAATCAGAAAACCGGAAATTCGTCTGCAGAAGTAGTAGCCTGGGATGTGGATATCGAGGAGGAAGAACCTTCCGAGGAAAAAGGAATCCTGATTCCGGGATATACAAGTATGGTAATGAAGGCGAATACAAAAGAGCAGACAGTAAGCATTGGTAATCCGGCAGATAATGATTGCATTTTTGTAATTGTTTTGAAACTGGAAGACGGAACGAAACTGTTCGAATCACAAGAGCTGAAACCGGGAGAAGGTCTGGAGAATATTACGCTTGACCAGGAACTGGAAGCCGGAGAGTATCAGGCAGTTATAGAATATAAGTGTTATTCATTAGAAGATAAAAGTCCGTTAAACGGCGGAAGCGCAGAGTTTAAATTATATGTAAAAGAATAAAACGTGGAGGTAGAATGATGAAAAACAAATTAGTAGCAGGATTTATGGCAGCAACGATGATGGTATCTGTTATGTCAACAGGTGTTTTTGCAAAAGAGCTTAATCCGGATAGTGAGACTAACAAAGCGGGAGATACGCAAGTGACTGCAACAGTGGAGGAAAATGAAAATAAAGCAGCTTATGTTATAGAAATTCCGGATAAGGTTGATTTTGGAAAAATACAGCAGCCTGAGACAGAAGGAAATGCATATTCAACCAAAGATATCACAGTATCTTGTATCCAAGCAGATAATCTGGCGGCAGGAAATGCAATCGCTGTTTTAGTAAAAGATGCGTCAGCAGTTGAAAGTTCTGATCCGTTTCGCCTGACACATAATGAAAATTCAGATTGTGCTCTGACTTATGAGATTATGAATAACGGTGAGAGTATTCAAAATGGGACATGGTATTCAAATGGATTTTTATTTAATCTATTTACGGGAGCAGGTCAAGAAGCAACGGATCAATTAAGATTGAACCGTAACCAGTTATATAATAGAGATCTTTCTATCTGGGGTGGACAGTACACTGGTACACTTAATTTCTATACAAAGATTGTAGATGTACATGCACAATAAAAAAGAGTGGAATAATACAAGAAAAAGCTTGCGTAGACTCTTTTTTATGTCGCTCGTTCTTGTATGTATTTGTACTTTATCAGTTTCAAAGAAATCTCTGGCTCAGGAGACAACAGATTCTGCAACTTATGCGGGAAGTACCAGCGTAAAAGCATATGTGACAGGAAGTTCTGAGAATGAGCAGGAGAACCATCCTGAAGATGAGGAACATTTACAAGACGAAAGCACAACAAATGCGAAAACAGGAGATGAGAGCAAAGCAACAATTTGGATTTCGATATGGATCTTCTCAATGCTTGTATTTGGTTGTGGAATAAAATATAAAAAGGTAACAAGTAAATAAAAATTGTGTTATCATAGAAAAAAAGAAATGTAAAAATGAAAGGGGCAGCAAAAATGAAGGAGAATAAAACAATTAAAATTATCACAATGATCACGGGAATTCTGACAGTGTTGTTAGGTTTTTATGCAGTAGTTCGACCTATGAGGACTTTTTTAGCAATCGGATGGATTCTTGGAATGCTTCTCTTCGTGAATGGTATTGAACTTGTGATACTTTCATTGTCAAAAGAGAAGAAAGATATCGGAGGATGTATTCTTGGAGTCCTGGAAGGACTTGGCGGTATCATTTTATTGTTCAGTGGCGTACAGAGATTCCTGACAGATATCATGGCAACTTATCTGGTTGGAGCCAGCATCCTGGTTTATGGTATCTTCCAGATTGTAACCGGAGTGAAGAAGTTTAAAGATTCTAAGGGAAAAGCAATTTTAGCAATTGTTTGTGGTGTGTTATCCATTATTGTAAGTATTATAGCCTTTACTCATCCGGTATTGACTATGTTCTCAGTTGGATATATGATCGCATTTGCTGTTTTAATGCAGGGAATCAATATGATCGTACTTGCTGTGAATTTTGGAAAAGAGAGTGAGTAAATCAAAGAAAAATAGTAAATGACTAAGAGAAGAGAACTCCAGTAAAATGAAAGTTCTCTTCTTTTTTGTTATGGAAACAGAAATACAAATCACAGGACAACAAGTAAAACTGAGTTAATCTGTATGAAAAATATGCTTGACGTAATATATTGTCTGAATTTATAATAAAAAAGTGTAAATCATACGAAAATATGGTTGAGAGGAAGGAAGAAACGGCGATGAAAAAGGAATATTTGGACAAGATTGCAGAATATGGACAGTTGATTGTTGTTTCGGGACCGTCTGGTGTGGGGAATAAGACGGTTTTGAGAGAGTATTTGCAGGATCATGAACGGGCGTGTGTCAGTGTATCTGTGACAACGAGAAGACAGAGAAAGCATGAAATAGACGGAAAAGACTATTGGTTTGTGTCTGTACCGGAATTTGAGCGAATGGTTCGTATGGGTGAGATGTTGGAATATACATATGTGAATGGTAATGCTTACGGAACAACGAAGAAAAGTGTAGAGGAAGCGCGTGCAAGAGGGAAAAATGTAATTCTAGACGTGGATACAATCGGAGCAATGAAGATTCGTGCACTTTGTCCGGATGCTACACTGATTTACATTTTGCCGCCATCTTGGGATGAATTAAAGAGTCGGCTGTCTAGTACTGGAATTTATACCGAAGAAGAAGTGAATGCTTTAATGGAAATAGCAGAAGAAGAGATTTCATGTGCCAATAGTTATGATTATATTTTGGTCAATGATACAATTTCAAATACTTTGAGTCGTTTTGCACAGATTATTCATAGTAATCGCTATAGCCGTAACTGTATGAAAGAATTTCTTGATAGTTACATAGACGGAGAAGTGAAGCCTCATGTTCAGTCATACAAAGAGGCATTACTGTAAATTTTTTGATTATTGGAAATATTCTTTGAAAGATGGCACATATTTTGCGAAAGAATATTCGGATGAAAAACAGAGGAGAGTCGTTTCGCCTACCTTGCTTTTAAAGAAAACTTACAGCGTATGCTCACGGACAGTGAGTTCACTGTAAAAGAACATATATATAGGGAAAATAAAAGCTTTACATTATAAAAAGTATTATGATAAACTGAATATCAAACTGAAAATTTGCGGTGTAGGAGATTTCTTACACCGCATCTGTGTTTTAGAAAGTAGAGGGATGAATATGCCAATAGGAGTTATTATCAATGCCCTGTCGGTTGCAGCCGGCGGTGTGATCGGGGCATTATTTGGGCACAAGCTGCCTGCAAAAATCAATTCGGAACTTACCAAGATATTTGGTGTCTGCTCAATGGGAATGGGAGTTAGTTCCATTGGACTTATGAAAAATATGCCTGCTGTTATTTTTGCAGTGATAATTGGAACTGCCTTTGGTCTGGCAGTCAATCTGGGCGGAATTATTAATAGCGGAGCGACCTGCATGGAGAAACCAGTGGGAAAACTCTTCCCAAATAAGAACAAATCCATGTCCAGAGAAGAGTATATGTCAATGCTTGTGACGATTATCGTATTGTTTTGTGCCAGTGGGACAGGGATTTATGGTTCACTGGATTCCGGAATGAGCGGTGATCATACAATTTTGATTTCGAAATCGATTCTGGATTTCTTTACTGCGATGATTTTTGGAGGAACATTAGGTATGGTGGTTGCTGCAGTTGCAATTCCGCAGTGTGTGATCTTCCTTATTATATTCGCAGCAGCAAAATTTATCTTCCCACTGACCACGCCGGATATGATTGCCGACTTCAAGGCATGTGGAGGCTTCCTGCTTCTTGCAACTGGTTTCCGGATCGCAAAGATTCACGATTTTCCAGTCGCAGACATGATCCCGGCCATGGTGCTTGTGATGCCGGTGAGCTGGTTCTGGGTAAATATGATCGTACCGATGCTGTAAAGTAGAAGAAATGTATCATTCTATATTTCAGCATGTTCCAATACATAATTCTTAAAATTCGTAACAACAGGTGCCTGATAAACATTCTTCAAAGTTGCCATGTAGAAGAGTCTCTCCCAGGACGGAGTTGCAATCTCTATGATTGAAACCGGCAAGGAGGAAAGAATCGGCATTCGCGGCACAACTGCGATGCCGAATCCGGCACTGACTAATCCGGCAACACCCTGATCTTCTTCCATTGAGTAAGCAATCTGAGGGCCACATTTTTCAAATAACTTATCAATTACATGTCTTAAACCGCTTCGCTTAGAGAAAACGATGTGCGGATACGTAAGCGCTTCTTTTAGATCAATCGAAGTTTTCCTGTCCAAAGGATGTCCTTCCGGTACGATCAGTACAAGCTCTTGTTTTGCGACCGGAACAAACTCAACGAGCGGTTCATTGTCCATCTTGGAACAAAATGCGATGTCGTACTTTCGCTCTTTTAATCCCTGGATCATGTCGGATGTGAGTCCGGTCGAACTGTGAAAATAAAAATCGATTTTTTTGTTAGGCGTGGAATCCAAAAAACCTTTTACAAAGTTCGGAACAACTGCACTGCTGAGCGTACGGAGTTCAACAATATCGATGCGGCCTTCCCCAAATCCGGTCATCTGCAGTTTATTGATGCTTGAATCCAGCATATCCAAAGCCTGTTCCACATCGACAAGAAAAGCCTGTCCACATTTTGTGAGGACAACGTTACGTCCATCTTTTTCAAAGAGTTTTACTCCGAGCTCACTTTCCAGAGATGAGATTGCATGACTTAAGCTTGGTTGAGTGATAGAAAGAATCTCCGCAGCCTTTGTGTAGTGTTCTAGATGAGCGAGAGTAACAAAATATCTAAGATGATAGAGATTCATAAAGTCTGGTACCTTCCTTATAAAAATTTGTATCTTCCCATTTAATCAGGTTCATTTTATATCTATTTGGTAACTGTTCAGAGCCAAGCAAAATTTCATAAAACAGATGTAAAATGCTTGCATTTTTAAGACTGTTTTTGAAATTTTATTTGGCGGATACGCCACACCGACGAAATGCGTAGCATTTTGGAGGTTGGCTCTGAACAGTTACTCTATTTGAGAGATAAATACGCAATAATGCTTATTGATAATAATATCGTAACATGAAGTGTAAATAAAATCTATAAACAAAATGCATGGATCGTGATAGAATTACCAATTTGTCATTTATTTAACAAACAGATATAATAAAAATAGAAAAAAACAACAAGATTGAACAGAAAAATCCAATGGATTATATTCAATTTTTACAATGGAGGAAGAATTATGTCAAAGAAAAACCCAATCACAGTAAGTTCATGGACACTTGGAGATCAGTGCAAATTTGAAGATCGTGTAATCGCTGCAAAGGAAGCAGGATATGAAGGAATCGGTCTTCGCGCAGAGACTTATGTTGATGCATTGAATGAAGGACTTCATGATGAAGACATTCTTGAAATTCTTGACAAACATGATATGAAAGTAACAGAGGTAGAGTACATTGTTCAGTGGTGTGAGGAACATCGTTCTTATGAGCAGAAATACAAAGAGCAGATGTGTTTCCATATGTGCGAACTCTTTGGAGTAGGCCACATCAACTGTGGACTGATGGAAAATTATTCTGTTGAGTACACAGCACAGAAATTAAAAGAACTTTGCCAGAGAGCAGGAAAATACATCATTGGTGTTGAGCCGATGCCATACAGCGGAATTCCGGATCTTAAGAAAGGCTGGGAAGTTGTAAAAGCTTCTGGATGCGACAACGCAATGCTCATTCTTGATACATGGCACTGGGTAAGAGCAGATCAGCCATACGATATCCTTACACCGGAGATTGCCAAGAAAGTTATTTCTATCCAGATCAATGATGCTTATGAAAGACCATATGCAGCACCTATTTTAAGAGATGAGTCTATGCATGATCGTCTTGCACCGGGAACAGGAGCAAAAGATACAGCAGGATTTGTTAAGATGATTAAAGACGCAGGAGTTGATCCGAAGGTTGTTGGTGTAGAAGTTATTTCTGATGCAATCCTTGGAAAAGGACTGAAAGAAGCAGCTGCTTATACATATGAAAACACAGAGAAAGTATTAAAAGAAGTTTGGCCAGAGTTGGTAGACTAATTTGAAAAACAGATGATGCCAAAGAGAGAGGTAAAATGATGAAATTCAAAAATATGTTTTCTCCGATTCAGATTGGACCTATGACAGTTAAGAATCGTTTTGTGGTTCCACCGATGGGAAATAATTTCGCAAATTTAGACGGAACATGGAGTGACGAATCTGTGGCTTACTATGGTGAGCGTGCAAAAGGTCAGTTTGGTCTGATCACAATTGAAGCGACTGTAGTACATAAAGGGGCTAAGGGAGGTCCTAAAAAACCATGTCTTTATGATGACAACAGCATTGAAAGCCTGAAGAAAATTACAGATGCCTGCCATGAAGAAGGTGCAAAGGTATCTATCCAGCTTCAGAATGCAGGACCGGAAGGAAATGCAAAGAATGCAGGAGCACCGATCCAGGCTGCTACAGCAATCGCATCAGCAGATGGAAGAGACATTCCTGAAGAAGTATCTACAGAAAAAGTGTATGAGCTTGTAAAAGGATATGGTGAAGCAGCAGAACGTGCAATGAAAGGTGGAGCAGATGCAGTAGAGATCCATATGGCGCACGGCTATCTTGTAAATTCATTTATGTCACCAAGAACAAATAAGCGTGTCGATGAATTTGGCGGAAACTTTGAGAACAGAATGAGATTTTCACGTCTCATTATTGAAGAAGTAAAGAAGAAAACAGAAGGAAAGATTGCTGTTCTTGCACGTATTAACAGTACAGAAGACATGTTTGGAGGACTTGATAATCACGATATGTGTGCAGTTGCTTCTTATTTAGAAGATTGCGGAATTGATGGTCTTCACGTATCCCGTGCAGTACATTTAAAAGATGAATATATGTGGGCTCCGACAGGAATTCACGGCGGATTCTCAGCAGAGCTTGTTGCAAATATCAAGAAATGTGTTTCTATTCCGGTTATTACAGTCGGAAGATATACAGAACCACAGTTTGCAGAACAGATCATTAAAATGGGAAATGCAGATTTAGTAGCATTTGGACGTCAGTCACTTGCAGATCCGCACACACCACAGAAAGCAATGGAAGAAAGACTGGAAGATCTTACACCATGTATCGCCTGTCTTCAGGGCTGTGTTGCTAATATGTATGCAGGTAAACCAATCTGTTGTCTTGTAAATCCAGTACTTGGACATGAAAAAGAAGGACTGCCGAAGGCTGAGAAGGCGAAAAAAGTTTACGTGATCGGCGGTGGTGTGGCAGGTATGTGTGCTGCATTTACAGCGAAGAGACGCGGACATGATGTGACATTATTTGAAGCTACAGATAAGCTTGGCGGTAATATGAGACTGGCTGCATATCCACCAGGAAAAGGTGATATCACAGGTATGATCAGAAGTTACATTGTAAAATGTGAAAAAGCCGGAGTTAATATCAAGATGAATACAAAAGTAACTGCACAGATGTTGAAAGAAGATACACCGGATGCAGTGATCCTTGCAACAGGAGCTGAGACTTTAGTACTTCCATTTATCAAAGGTATTGAAAATCCGGATATCGTCTATGGTGTTGACTGCCTGGAAGGAACACGCCCGGTAGGACATAAAGTCTTAGTTGTTGGTGGCGGTATGGTAGGTGCAGAGACAGCAGACTTCTTAGCAGAGCAGGGACATGAAGTAGCCATTATCGAAATGAGAGATGCGATCGGACCGGATGTGATCCATGAGCACAGAATTTTTCTTATGGAAGCATTTGAGAAATATGGCATCAAACAGATTACAAGTGCAGCTGTATCAGAAATCTTCTCAGATGGCGTAAGTTACAAAAATGCAGCAGATAAATCAGACGAGACGATCTACGAGGCAAGAGGATTCGACACAGTTGTTCTCTCTATGGGATTCAGCTCACGTTATACACACCGTGATGGACAGAACGTAGTTTATGACTTTGCAGAAGAATTAAAAGACATCGTACCAGAAGTCCACATGGTAGGTGACGCAGTAAGAGCACGCCGTGCACTGGATGCCACAAAAGAAGCATATGAGGTTGCATTGAATTTATAAATGAAATTATATCAGGAGGATTAGAATCATGGAAAAAAGAATTTCTGGACACACAGGCTTAATGGGATTATTTGGATCACCGGTTGGACATTCAGGATCACCGGCAATGTACAACTTCAGTTTCCAGCATGACGGATTAGATTATGCATATCTGGCATTTGATGTAACAGAGGAAGAAATGCCAAAAGCATTTGAGGCAATTCGTTTATTCAACATGCGCGCTGGTAACTTTACAATGCCATGTAAAAATATTGCAGCAAAGTTAGTTGACAAACTTTCTCCGGCAGCAGAGATCATCGGAGCATGTAACGCATTTGTAAATGATAACGGTGTGATCACAGGATACATTACAGATGGTGTTGGATTTGTTAAAAATCTTGAGATCAACGGTGTATCTGTAAAAGATAAAAAGATTGTTGTCCTTGGTGCCGGTGGAGCCGCTACAGCTATTCAGGTTCAGTTAGCATTGGACGGAGCAAAAGAAGTTAACATTTTCAATATAAAAGATAAATTCTACGAAAGAGCAGAAGGAACAAAGGCTAAATTAGCAGAGAAGTGTCCGGACTGTGTTGTTACTGTAGAGGATCTTGCTGATAAGGCTAAACTGGAAGAAGAGATCAAAACTTGTGATATTCTTATCAATACAACGATTATGGGAATGAAACCACACGAGGATGTAACTCTGGTTGACAAATCTTTATTCCGTAAGGATCTTGTTGTTGCAGATACTGTATACAATCCAGAGAAGACAAAGATGATCCTTGAAGCAGAAGAAGCAGGATGCAAAGCAATCGGTGGCGCAGGAATGCTTCTGCAGCAGGGGGCAGTTAACTACGAACTGTTTGTTGGAAAAGAGATGCCACTTGCTGAGTATCAGGAATTTCAGAAGGCTCAGGCAAAATAATTACATTCACAAAAGGAGAATGATGGAATGAGAGCAAAGAAATATTTGTGGTCTATCCTTTGTGTATATTTTTGCTATTTAACACATGGTATCCAGGCTATCATTTTAAGTCAGAACAACGTAAACTTTGCAAAACAGTGGGGATTCAATATGACAGACCCACAGTCAGCAGCATATGCAGCAGGTCTTGCAGCGGTAAGTACAGCAGTTGCATGGACAGGCTTTGGTAAATTCGTCAGCGTCTGGATCGGTGGAGAGATTTCGGATCATGTAGGACGTAAAAAATTAATGATCGGTGGAGCAGCATTATATATTCTATGCTTCCTTGGATTCTTATTTACAAAAAGTGCATTAGTTGCTTCTGTATGTGGATTTGTTTCAGGAGTTGCAACATCCGGTTTCTGGGATGCATCAGGATATCCGGCTGTACAGGAAGCTTATCCGGTAGCACCTGGATCTGCACTGATCGGAATCAAATTTTTTGTTTCTGTTTCCGGTATGATTTATCCGTTCCTGGTTGTTCATAATGCAAACAGCGGAAACTGGAAATTAAATGTTATTATTCCGGTTGTAATGTCAGTTGTTTGTCTGGTACTTGCAATTATTGCACCGTTTGCTTATGATGATCAGAAGAAAGTGTCAGAAGGAAAGAAAGACAAATCCGATAATGCAGTGCAGGCTGCAATGCTTGTAAAGCCAAATAAATTTATCGTATTTCTTGTAATGTTTTATGCGTTCCTTTGCATGGCAATCATGTATGGCGCACAGCAGTATACAAAAGCATTTGGACTTTCCGTATGTGGACTTTCCGAGATTCAGGCAGCAGGTATGACTTCTATTTATACAATCGGGTCTATCTGTGCAGTACTTTTCTGGGCGTTCATGATGGCAAAATTAAAATGGAACCCGTTAAAGGTTGTCCTTATTGATTCTATCTGTACAGCAGTGGCACTTGCGGGTGTACTGTTTATCCATCAGGTAGCAATCATTTACATCGCTATCGCAATGTTGGGATTCTTCGCAGCAGGAGGTGCTCTTCAGACAGGTCTTGCAGTTGTTCAGTTATTTAACCCAGGACCGAAGGGGAGAAATACTGGTATTTATTACACATTTATGGGTGCGGCAAGCTACCTGATCCCAGTAGTGGCAGCACAGCTTACAAAATCATCTGGTGAGGCAAGTGCAGTATACAGCCTCATGATCATGCTGTTAGTATTTGCAATCCTTGCTATTTTAAGTTCTCTCTACTTAGTAGCACAGCACAAAAAAATCTTCGGAAAAAGTGCATTATAGGAAGTAACATAGTAACAATCTCAATTCATACGAAAAAATGGACTGTTGTTCCAAAAGATGTTATCATCAAAAAGAATGCAGTCCTTTTTTTGAGATTAAATTGTTAAAAAATAGACACTTGTAAATCGAAAAATGAAGGAGAAGCTTAAAAGATGAGTCCGAAAAGAACAAGAAAAGCCAACGAACTTCCCTATATTCCACTCGGCCCATTTCAGTGGCGTATTCCGGGAATTCATTATAAATTAGAATATGTAGAATTTTTTCAAGGTCTGATCCTTGGCGCTACTGCGTTAAGTTCGATTCCGTATCTGACGGATAATCTTGGACTTCCGTATGAACTTGCATGGAGCTGCGTCATCATTGAAGTATTTATGTACATGCTTCATGGATGGTTAGGAGATCCGGTTGTCCCGGGATGGATCACACCGACATTACCATTTACACTGGCATATTTAAATGGATTCCCAAAAGGACCGGAGCGTATTCAGGCAATGATTGCATTGCAGCTGCTTGTTGCATTTGTATTTATATTTATGGGAATTACCAAGCTTGCAGATAAATTCGTGAATGGTGTGCCGAATTCAATCAAAGGCGGTATTCTGATTGCAGCACCGATTACAGTATTGCAAGGACAGCTCTCAGATGGAAGCCAGCTGATGACTGCGCCAATCGCAACACTTTCCGGTACATTGTTACTTGCGTTTTTGAGTTTTTCACCGTTCTGTGAAAAGAACAGAGAAAAATATAAAATATTGGATATCATGGCAAAATATGGAAACTTATTCCCATATCTGATTGCTATGTTAGCAGGAGTATTGCTTGGAGAATTGTCAAAACCGGTTCTCGAACTTGGAAGACTCATCCGAATTCCTGACTTTAGTAATATTTTCCACACAGTCAGTATTTTTGCAGTTGGATTTCCACCGATTTCAAAATTTATAAGTGCAATTCCGTTGGCGTTGATCTGTTATGTACTTGCGTTTGGAGATTTTGTTACATCACAGACGTTGGTAGAGGAAGCACAGGACAGTAGAAGTGACGAATATATTGACTTTAATTCAAGCAGATCAAACCTGATCAGTGGTCTTAGAAACCTGCTCCTTGCAATTTTTGCACCGTTCCCACCACTGGCAGGTCCGCTTTGGATTGGTATGACCGTATCTGTTGCAATGCGTTATAAAGAAGGAAAGAAAGCGATGAAATCGCTGATCGGTGGAATGAGTTCTTTCCGTATGGCAACATTCATCAGTGTTATTTTAGTGCCGATCGTGTCATTCATGAAACCAATCATGGGCGTGGGTTCTGCGATCACTTTGTTATTCCAGGCATATGTATGTGCAAGAATCGGTATGGATTATTGTAAGACGAGTACAGATAAAAGTATTGCCGGAGTAATGGCAGCAGTGCTTGCATTTAAAGGTTCCGGATGGGCTTTGCTTGTAGGTTTTGCAATGAACATCTTACTGTCTAATATGGAATTTCAGAAGAGGAAATTAGAGATCTCGGAGACAGAACAAAATTAATAAAAGAATTCAACAGGAGCAGTTAGTCTGGAAAATAGATTAGCTGCTTTTTGTGTAAAAAGCAGCTTTAAACAAACGTAAGAACCGCCTCTTTAATTTTCTGATAATGTGATTCATAAATCACTATTTTCCCATGCTCGGTTGCAATCAGTCCCTCCTCGTACAGACAGTCTAAATGTCTGTATAGCGTACGAAGGCTGATGTTAAGCAGCTGAGCCAATTCTTCTTTTGTTGTTTTGACGATGACAGGAAATTTCTGATTTTCACAACATCGAAATAGATGAAGCAATAACCTGTCTTTTGTATTATTTAAAAGCAAATATTCATTTTCATTCAAAATACGTTCAACTAATAAGGACAAATGCTTAAGGCTGAGCACTCCGAATTCAGGATCTCTTGAAAGTTGATCCAGATATGTTTGTATCGGAATGCGAATATAGGAACAATCAGAAGCACAGCGAATCGTTGCTGTGTGTCTGTTTAATGTAGGATGTACAGCTTCAAATAAGCCGTAGATTTCTATAGGTTTGCAGGCCACAGCAGTTAATAATTTTCCGGAAGGACTGTATTTTTCAGAATAACAGGCGCCCTTTAAAAGTATATAGACATATTTCGAAGGCATATCATTATAAATAAGACAATCATTCTTGGCGGCGTGCTCAATTTTTAGCCCTGCCTGATCAAGTAAATCTAAAAAAGTTTTAGATTCTAAGCTTTTTTCTAAAAAATTTTCTGCATATTCAACAATTTTTTTTAGATCTCCGGACATTTTTTGTTCCTTTCTTCTAGAAACATGCCAAATGGCATTTTTTTAAATTTCATCCTAATGATATCATAAAGGCCATAAGAGGACAATAAATTTCAACCGTTGTTTCAGTATTAAATTATTTGGGAGGTATTGCCATGTTAAACATTACTAATTTAAAAGAAACTGTGGAATCGATCATAACAAATAGTGCACTTACGCATGAGCAGGCTATGATCGCGTTATCGGATGTGCCATTGTCTTATGTGGAATTTTTCGAAACTACAAATGAGTTTAGAGAATTGTGTGAGGCGGGATGTTTGTGCAGAATGGCAGAAGGAAATGTCACATATCAACCGAGATATATTCTTCCGGATTATGAAAAATTAATGAGAGAAGGATGCAAATTCTTACGTTTGGATCCACCTGAAAATTTATTCGAAGCGATTCAGACATTGGAAATCTTTTATCGTCATGTCCCATCAGTTACACATTATCCGGTTTACCTGGGATCTGTAGATAAATTGCTGGAACCATTCATGGATGATGAGAATGCATATAAGCTGATCAAAAGCTTCCTGATCTTTTTAGACCGCTCAATTCCGGATTCTTATTGCCACATGAACTTAGGACCTGAAGCAACAAGGGCAGGTGAGATGATCGTTGAGATTGAAACAGAATTGAAAAATGCAATTCCTTCAATCACACTGCTTTATGATCCGGATATAACACCGGATGATTTTGCAGAAAAATGTGTGATCTGTGCATTGAATTGTGCGAAGCCAAGTTTTGCAAATCACAAAATGTATCGCAAGCTGTATGATGGCGCTTATGGAATTGCAAGTTGCTACAACGCTTTACCGATAGCAGGCGGATCCTTTACATTATCTCGTGTTGTTTTAAGTAGACTGGCAGAACGTGCAAAAGACAGCGAGCATTTCCTGGAAGAGTTATTGCCGCGCGCAGTAAAAGAACTGTGTGGATATATTGAAAATAAAATCGAATTTTTGGTAGAAAAGAGTCATTTCTTTAAATCAAATTTCTTAGTACAAGAGGGATTTGTTAAGGTTGAAAATTTCACCGGCATGTTTGGTGTTGTCGGTATGAATGAGTGCGTAAACACATTGATGGAAAAAGAGCATAAATCTGACCGTTATGGATATAGCGAAGATGCAGATCAGCTGGCCATCCGAATCCTGGAAAAACTTCAGGAATGTGTAAACTCTTTTGAGAGTAAATATTGTGATTGCACGGAACATCATTTTCCATTACATGCTCAGGTTGGAATAGACAGTGACTATGATATCAGTCCGGGAGCACGTATTGCGATTGGATCGGAGCTTCCGCTGCATCAGCATTTACATCACTGTGCAAAAGTACATCATTTCTTCCCATCAGGCGTGGGTGATATTTTCCCGTTTGATGAAACCGCAAAAAGAAATCCGGATGCTATTTTGGATCTGATCAAGGGTGGATTTAAAGAAGGAATGCAGTATTTTTCAACCTATTCGTCTGATTCAGATGTTATTAGAATCACAGGATATCTGGTGAAAAAGTCGGATATTGCTAAATTAGACAATGGTATTGCAGTTCCTCAGGCAAATGCAAAATGGGGATATTACGAAGTGAAAAACAGTAAGATCTATGAAAGAAAGGTGCGGAGCTTAAATGGCGATCGTTAATAAAATTATTCATAGCAGTGTTGTAGATGGACCGGGAAACAGAGCAGCTGTTTTTTTACAAAAATGTAATTTTAAATGTTCTTACTGTCACAATCCGGAGACAATCGGGCAGTGTGTTCAATGTGGTGCATGTGTCGAGAAGTGTCCAGCCAAAGCACTTTCCCTGAAAGACGGAAAGATTGTATGGGATGAAGATAAATGTTGTGAATGTGATACTTGTATCCATGTATGTCCTCATATGTCTTCGCCACGAGTGAAAGATTATACAGCGGAACAGATTATGGAACAGATTGCACCGGATCTTCCATATATAAGAGGAATTACGGTGTCAGGCGGTGAGTGTACACTGCAAAGAGATTTCCTGGCTGAGTTATTTTTATTAGCGAAGCAGCAAGGATTATCAACATTAATTGATAGTAATGGCAGCTATGATTTTTCACAGGATGCAGAGCTTATGAATGTTTGTGATGGTGTGATGTTGGATGTTAAAGCATTTGATTGCGATGCACATAAGAAATTAACCGGTATGAGTAATGAGCAGGTTCTGAAAAATGCAGTTTACTTAGCTGAACATGGAAAGCTTGAGGAGATTCGTACAGTTATAGTACCGGATCAACTGCCGAATGAAGATACTGTTTTTCAAATCACAAAATTGCTGAAGCCGTATTTAGATAAAAAACAAATTCGATATAAAATAATCGCTTATCGTCAGTTTGGAGTTCGTTCTCCATATGATCAGATTTTCAGGACTCCATCATCCAATGAAATGATAAAATACAAAAAAATCGCGGAGGATAATGGATTTGAAAATATTATTTTGATATAGTAAAAGGAGGGAAAAGATGAAGATTTGTATTGATTGCGATCCGGGTGTAGATGATTCTTTAGCTATATTATTTGCGCTGGCAAGACCGGATGTAGAAGTTGTTGGCATTTCTACAAGTGTTGGAAACGTGACAGCAAAGCAAGGTGCTGACAATGCGTTGAGAATCTTAAAATTAGCAGGAATGGAGCATAAGATTCCGGTATGTGTCGGGGCTGAACAACCGTTGAATGGAGATGAGGTTGATTTCCCGGAATTTATTCATGGGAAAAATGGAATCGGTAATGTTGAATTACCACCATCCGATCAAAAACCTGTTGATATGGATGTATGTGATTTTCTGTATCAGATTGCTTCTGAAAATGAAGGCGAACTGGTGTTAGTCACATTAGGACGAATGACCAATATTGCAAAAACAATCAAACGTTATCCGGATTTCGCCGGAAAGATTAAAAAGGTTGTGTCCATGGGCGGAACGGTTTTAGCTACAGGTAATGTTTCGCCTGTTGTTGAAGCTAATATCGGAGGAGATCCTGAGGCAGCCGACATAGTCGTTCAAACACCATGGGATATGACAATGGTAGGATTGGATGTGACATTAAAGACAATCTTAAGAAAAGAAGACTTAGAATATGCAGAAAAATATTGCAGAGAAGAGTGTAAAGAGCAGATTCATTTCTTAAGAGAAGAGATGAAATGGTATATGCAGGGCGCAAGACAGCAGAATTGGATGAGAGAATGTTGTCCGCTTCATGATCCGCTGGCAATGATCGTAGCGGTAGATCCAAGTGTGGTAAAGACACACAGATGTGTTACCAGAATAGAATGTGAAGGTGCATATTGTAAAGGAATGGTCGTAACAGACTTAAGAGAATATCCAATTGATGGAGAATATGTAAATCATTGTATGGAAGTTGATTCCAAAAAAGTTTTAGACACTTTGTTCGCGGCGTTTTATTAAAAAGTATTAAGAAGAAAGAAAACGTATTCTACGAGGAGAAAATAAAATGAGAAAGATGAAAAAATGGTTGGCACTTATGGTAGCAGGTATGATGACAGTAGGTTTAATGGGATGTTCAGGGTCATCAGATGAAGGAAAGAAAAAATCTGGTTCAGATAAAGCAGACATGAAAGCTGCTGTGGTTTTTGGCTTAGGCGGCCTGGGAGATCAGTCTTATAATGACCTTGCATATGAAGGTATGGAACGTGCAAAGGAAGAACTCGGCGTAGACTATGACTATGCTGAGCCAAAAGAAGTAACAGATTTTGAGACAATTCTTCGTGCGATGAGTGATTCAAACGAATATGAAGTAATCATTGGTGTTGGCTTTGATTCTGTAGATGCGTTAGCATCAGTAGCACCGGATTATCCGGATCAGAAATATGCTTCCATTGATTCATCTTTAGTAGGGGATAATATTGTAAGTTATTCCTGTAAAGAACAGGAAGGATCGTTCCTTGTAGGAGCGTTGGCAGCATATATGAAACAGGATGCAGCTACATATGGATTAGAAGATAATCATAAATATGGATTTGTAGGTGCACTTGAGAATGATATTATCAACCATTTTGCAGCAGGATATCGTGCAGGAATCGAGTATGTTGATTCTGATGCAGATGTAGCAATCCAGTATGTAGGCGGAGATAATCCGTTTGGTGATACAACAACTGCAAAAGAAATTGCAACGACTCAGAAGGGGAAAGGTTATGACATCATTTTCCATGCAGCGGGCGGATCAGGTCTTGGTGTGTTTGCAGCAGCTCAGGAATCTGATTTCATTGCAATCGGTGCAAACTCAAATCAGAATATCATAGATCCGGATCATATCGTAGCAAGTATGTTAAAACGTGTTGATGTTGCAGCATATGATATTGTAAAAGCAGCACTTGAAGGAGATCTTCCGGTTGGAAGCGAAATGGTTTTAGGACTGGAAGATGAAGGAATTGGATATACATTAGATGGCAGCAATATTAAAGTTCCGGAAGATGTAGTAGAAAAATTAGAAGAGATAAAAGAGAAAATCATTGCTGGAGAAATTCAGGTTCCGGTAGAACTGTAGGAAATAAGAAAAGAAGATGTTTGAAGTTTAAGCATCTTCTTTTTCATAAAATATCGAGGTGGCAAATATGTATGCTGTGGAAATGAGAAAAATTACGAAGCGCTTTGGTAGTTTTACTGCAAACGATCAAATCGATTTCTTAGTAAAAAAAGGTGAAATACACTGCCTGTTAGGAGAAAACGGAGCAGGAAAAACAACATTGATGAATGTGCTGTTCGGTTTGTACAAAGCAGACGAAGGCGAATTAAAGATAAACGGTAAAGAGATTAAAAAACATTCTGCAAGAAATGCTTTTCAATGTGGATTAGGAATGGTTCATCAGCATTTCATGTTAGTGGATGCACTTACAGTATGGGAAAATGTTGTGATCGGAAATGAACCAGGAAAGTTCAGTATCAATAAAAAAGAAGCAATAAAAAAGGTTCAGGAGTTATCAGACAAATATCATTTCGATTTGAATGCAGAGGCTAAGGTTGCAGATTTGTCAATTGGTATGAAACAAAGAGTAGAGATTTTGAAAACTCTGTACCGCGGTGCAGAAATCCTGATTTTGGACGAACCGACAGCCGTATTAACTCCACAAGAAGTATTAGAGCTTTTGGATATTTTCAGAGATATCAGAAAACAGGGAAAGACGATTATCTTCATTACACATAAGCTGAATGAGACAAAAGCGGTATCGGATTCACTTACTGTATTAAGAGCCGGAAAATCGGTGTTCCAGGCAGCTACAAAGGATGTTACGGTAGAAATGCTTGCGAATGAGATGGTCGGACATGAAGTTTCTTTCCATTTGGAGCGTAAGAAACAGGATGCAGGTGAAACGATATTATCAATCGAGAATGTAAAGTTGCTTGAAAATGCGTCCAATACAGTTTCACTTGATGTTCATGCCGGGGAAATCCTTGGAATTGCAGGAGTTGAAGGGAATGGACAGATGCAGTTGGAAGAGATGATCATGGGACTGCAGAAGTGTAAAGAAGGAAAGATTTCCATCAAGGGAGAAGATATTACAGAATGTCCAACGAAAAAGCGTTTGGGACTTGGTATGAGTTATATTCCTTCTGAAAGACATCAGCGTGCAATCCTTCCAGGATTTTCAATCTTAGAAAATTATCTATTGGGAAATCAGAATGATCCGAAATATGTTCAGCATGGCTGGATTAATTTCAAGACATTATCTGAGACAACAAAAAAATTAATGGAAAAATATGATGTGCGTGCGGTGGATGAAAAGCAGAGTATAGGATCTTTGTCAGGTGGAAACCAGCAGAAGATGGTTTTGAGTCGAGAAGTAGAAAAAGATTCTGATTTCATTCTGGTCTGCCAGCCGGTCAGAGGTCTGGATATAGGAGCAATCAATTATATTCATGAAATCTTGTTGGAACTGAGGAATCAAGGAAAAGCTATTTTACTGATTTCAGCAGAACTTACAGACATTTTCCAATTATGTGATCGTATTGCGGTTATGTACAAAGGAGAGGTCATGGCACTTGGAAAAAATGAAGAATTTACAAATGAGTCAATAGGTCTGCTAATGGCTGGTCAAAGGGGCGTGGAATCATAATGGAAAAACAAACTGTAAAAAAACAAAAAGTATTTTTAAGTCTTGAACAATTATACTTATCAATATTTGCAATTATTTTATCCTTATTAATTACTGCATTGATCATGCTTGTATCAGGGGAAAATCCAATCAATGCATTTCAGGCACTGTTAGCAGGCGCTTTAGGATCTAAAACTGCGATTGCGACAACATTAGGCAAAACAGTACCGTTATTATTTGTTGGTATGGCATGTGCATTTTCTAACAAAGCAGGCTTATTTAATATCGGATGTGAAGGCCAGCTTTATATCGGAGCATTGACAGCAACAGCGACAGCGTTGGCAATGCAGGGGCTTCCTAGATTTCTTGTTATTCTTGTATCGTTTTTAACAGGAATGATGTCCGGAGCACTGGTTGGAGGATTCAATGGCCTTTTAAAGGCAAAGCTGAATATTAATGAAGTACTTGTGGCAATCATGCTGAACTATATTATGAAGTTTTTTGCAAGCTACTGTGTACATGGTCCGATGAAAGATCCGAAATCCAAAGTTATGCAATCACCTTCGATCGGTCAGGAATATATGCTTACGAAAATCCTGCCAAAATCTCAGCTGACTACAGCATTGATTCTGGGATTGATCCTGGCAGCACTGTTATATGTATTTATCAACAAAACAGGAGCAGGTTTTGCAGATTGAGGAAGCTGTTTACAAGGAAGATCTGACAGATATGCAGGTGCAGTTGGAGAAAATGGTTCTGCGGCACAGGCAGCAGGAATCAGTATGGTTAAGACAATTATTATTACGATGGCAGCCAGTGGAGCGATTGCAGCGCTGACAGGAGTTACGGAAGTATTCGGAAAAACAGGAAAGTTCGTAGACGGATTTTCTCCTGGATATGGATTCACAGGAATCGCGGTTGCTGTATTAGGTAATAACCATCCGGTTGGAGTTATCTTGAGTGCACTTTTATTTGGAATTTTAGAATCAGGTGCAATGACAATGAGTTATGTGGCCGGCGTTTCAACAAGTATGATCAAAGTGATGCAAGGTCTGGTTATTCTATTCGTAGCGACTCCGGAATTAGTTGCATTCATGAAGAGAAGGAGGGCGAAATAATGGAAAATTTAGCACATCTTTTTTCTATGGATATGGTCATGGTTACTTTGCGAATGGCCATTCCCTTAATTCTAGCTTCAATTGGAAGTGTAATCTGTGAAAGAAGTGGTATCATTAACCTCGGAATTGAAGGTATGATGCTGATGGGTGCAATTGGAGCCGTTATGGGGACTGCTTTTACATCAGTTCCTTGGCTTGGAGTTGCACTTGCGATTATTATGGGTGGATTATTCGGACTTTTACATGCGGTTTTATGTATCAAATATCATACAAACCAGGCGGTCAGCGGAGTTGGAATTAACATTTTTGCTTCTGGATTGACATTGGTATTATGTAAAGTGATTTGGAATAAAGAAGGTCTGAGTGAAGAAGTTGCTCAGATTCCGACGATTACAATCCCTGGATTGAGTAAGATCCCTGTTCTGGGTGCATTGTTCACTAATCAGTCGCCGTATTTGTATATTACACTTTTTATAGTTTTTATCTCATGGTATATCATGTTTAAAACAAAAGCAGGCTTGAGACTTCGTACGATAGGGGATCATCCGAAGGCGGCTGCAACAGCCGGAGTAAATGTTAAAAAATACAGATATGTTTCTGTTATTTTGTGTGGAATGTTGTGCGGTTTAGCCGGTTCTTATCTTTCAATTGTTCAGAGTAATCTGTTTGTAAAAGAAATGGTTGCAGGTAGGGGATATATTGCGCTGGCAGCAACGATCTTTGGAGGATGGAATCCTTTGGGATCATTCTTTGCAAGTCTTCTGTTTGCATTTTCACAGGCAATTAGAATTATAATGGAATTTGATATTCCGGAGCAATTCTTGCAGATGCTTCCATATGTATTAACAATGATTGTTTTAGTTCTTGCAGGTGGAAAATCAAAAGGACCGCAGGCATCCGGAGATATAAAAGATTGATGGAACGTTGAATGTACAGGAGGCACATAGTTATGAAAATTGCAGTTGTTGGAAGTATTAATATTGACCAGTCAGTTGAAACAGATAGAATTCCGCGAAAAGGTGAAACAATAGCAGGGCAATCATTGAAATACACTCCGGGAGGAAAAGGCGCTAATCAGGCTGTTGCGATGGGAAGGTTAGGAGCAGAAGTAGTATTTTTTGGCTGTGTCGGAGATGATGCGAATGGAAAAGCAATGCTTGAAAATTTGGAATCACAAGGAGTATCTACAACACATATCCAAACGATAGAAAATGTTCCTACAGGAATTGCTTTGATCACAGTTGGGGATGATGATAATACAATTATTATTGTCAGTGGTGCAAATCATTATGTGGATAAGCCGTATATTGATAAAATATTACCTGACAGAGTTTGACCTGGTTGTCTTACAAAATGAGATTCCGAAAGAAACGAATCTGTATGTGATAGATTTTTGTAACCAGAATCATATTCCTGTACTTTTTAACCCGGCACCAATCGAAGGGGTGGATATGGATATTATTGAAAAGGTTACTTATTTTACACCAAATGAGCATGAAGCAGAATTACTTTTTCAGACAAATGATTATGAGGAATTAGTAAAAAAATATCCGGAGAAACTTCTGATTACAATGGGTGAAAAGGGTGTACTTGTGCAGTTGAATGACGGAGAGACATTGACTGTTCCGGCAAGAAAGACAAAGGTTGTCGATACAACAGGAGCAGGAGATACATTAAACGGAGCATTTGCAATGCAGATCGCAGGCGGAGCATCCGTTAAGGATGCATTACAATTTGCAAATGTTGCCGCAAGTCTGTCTATTGAAAAGTTCGGAGCACAGGGCGGAATGCCTACTTATGAAGAAGTTGTTAATGTATTGATGAAATAAGATCCTGAAGCAACCTGAGTTAAGAAAATAGAAAAATGATTGTAGGAGAATTTTGTTATGGCATTAGATAAAGAATTAAAGACATTAGGAAAGAAGCAGTACCATATACATTTAAAACCCGGAGATATCGGAAAATATGTATTATTACCGGGAGATCCGGCACGTTCAGACCGTGTTGCAAAATATCTGGATAATGCTGAATTTGTTGCTGAAAACAGAGAACATCGTACATTTACAGGATATTATAAAGGGGTAAAAATTTCCGTAACTTCCACTGGTATGGGATGTCCTTCTGCTACAATCGCAGCAGAAGAACTGATGAATATTGGTGCAGAATGTTTGATCCGAATCGGAAGCAGCGCAGCGTTACAGGATGACATTAAAATCGGAGATTTGATGATTTCTACAGGTTCTATGAAAAATGAAGGGACAAGCCGCTTTTATGTACCGGATTGTTTCCCATCTGTACCGGATTTTGATTTAACTCGTGAGATTATTGATACTGCAAGAGAGATGCAGCCGCAGCTATCCGGAAAAGTGCATTATGGAATCAATGCTTCTGATGATGCTTTTTATGGTGAGACAGAGGAGTGGATTCAGAAATTATCCGGCTTAGGTTGCTTAAATGTAGAAATGGAAAGTTCTGCTCTTTATACAGTTTGTCACCGTAGAAAGAAACGTGCTGCTATGATCAGTGCAGTTTCTGGAAATCTGGTCACAGGTGATGTAATTTATGAAAATGTAAATGAGGGACTTGTAAAAGGTTGGGACGAAGAAATTAAGATTGTGTTAGAAGCAATTTATCGTTTCGAGCAAAAACTGCAGGCAGAAACTATTTAAAAGCCAATTCACTTTTAAAAGTTTTTAGCCCTTCAAATAGCTGCATTCTTTCGGGAATGCGGCTATTTGTTTTTTCGCTACTGGCAATCATTTGCAGATAGTAGCATTATTGTTAGATGTAGAGAAATTCGAAGATTGGAATGTTTGTGATGTTATGTCTTAACGACAATTGATCTGTTTGTATTAAGCTTTATGTGTATCCTCACAGGGCTTTTGAACCAGAACAGCTATTTGAACCGGACAGTAGAAGAACCACGCAATGGTCAGTGCTCATTGTACTTTGCAACCGACAGATGTAAAATCTATTTGTCCTCACTTTCGAGGACAGACGGATTTTTTCTTTTTTGTTATAATAAAATAAAAGAAAAGAACACATCGGATATGTCGCAAAAGGAAAGGGGGATGGTTTGATGCGGAAAATTGTGGTCGATATGCAGAATTTTCTGTTTGCTGATTCCATAGCGACCGCATTCAGAAATTCAGATTATGAGATCGATGTGATTCGTACGGAGTCTCCGAAGGATACGGTTGAATTGTGTCAGGTGTACAAACCATTTGTTCTTATAATGGAAGTGACAGGTTATACCCCATGGAACCTCTGTGAGAGATTGAAGCTTCGTGATGAAGTAAAGAAAATGTGTCCCCACTGTAAAATTGCTCTCATTGTGGATTCCAATACGGAACGACAGGCAGCGATAGAGATTCGGGATGCAAAGAAGAATGGTTTTATTGATCAGTTTTTCTATGGATCTATGACAGCTGAATATCTGATGGATCAGATTTATGCGATGTAAAAAGGCAGCAGGAAACAAACCGTGATTTGTCTGTAGAATTTTGAAATGTAGACAGATCATAAGTTGAAAAAGGAGGAGTCAGTATGGGACTTATTAAAGCAGGTATGGGTGCACTTGGTGGAACATTAGCGGATCAATGGAAGGAGTTTTTCTATTGCGAATCTATGCCGAAAGAAGTGCTTGTTACAAAGGGTCAGAAGAGAACGACAGGTCGTTCTTCTAATACAAAAGGAAATGACAATATCATTTCTAACGGTTCCGGTATTGCCGTGGCTGATGGACAGTGTATGATCATTGTAGAACAGGGTAAGGTTGTAGAAGTTTGTGCAGAGCCTGGTGAATTTACATATGATACCTCAACAGAACCATCTATTTTTTCGGGCAATCTCGGTGAGAGCATTAAAGAGACATTTAAAACCGTAGGCAAGCGTTTTACTTATGGTGGAGATACAGGTAAGGATCAGAGAATTTATTACTTTAATACAAAGGAAATTCTGGAAAACCGTTTCGGTACAGCGAATCCGGTTCCGTTCCGTGTAGTAGACTCCAAGATCGGATTGGATATTGACGTATCAATCCGTTGTTCAGGTGTATATTCTTATAAGATTGTTGATCCACTGTTGTTCTATTCAAATGTATGTGGAAATGTAGAACAGGAGTATTCCCGTGAAGAACTTGACAGTACTCTTAAGACAGAATTTATCTCAGCCCTGCAGCCGGCATTTGGTCGTCTGTCAGAGATGGAACTTCGTCCAAACCAGATTGTGACACACAACACAGATCTTGAAAATGCCATGAACACTGCACTTTCAGAGAAGTGGGGCGCTCTTCGTGGACTGAAGGTTGTCAGTATTGCTCTTGGATCAGTTACTCTTCCGGACGAGGATGCAGAACTGATCAAACAGGCACAGCGTACAGCAATCATGCGTGATCCTACAATGGCAGCAGCTACACTTGTCGGTGCTCAGGCAGATGCGATGAAGACCGCAGCAGGCAACGAGGCAGGAGCTATGACAGGATTCATGGGCATGGGTATGGCAATGAACGCTGCAGGTGGTGGAATGAATGCACAGAATCTTTTCGCTATGGGACAGCAACAGCAGGCTCAGCAGGCAGCACAGCAGCAGGCAGCTCCGACACCACAGCCGGCACCGGTACCGCAGGCAGCTCCGGCAGCAGGCGAATGGAAATGTGCATGTGGTACTACAGTAACAGGTAATTTCTGTCCAAACTGTGGAGCAAAGAAACCGGAACCGAAACCAGAACCGGGCGCATGGAAATGCTCTTGCGGAGCTACGGTGACAGGCAACTTCTGTCCGGAATGCGGTTCTAAGAGACCGGCAGAGGACGAAGGCTGGACGTGTTCCTGTGGCGCAGTAAACAAAGGCAAATTCTGTACGAACTGTGGAGCAAAGAAGCCGGCAGGCGCACCGCTTTACCGTTGTGATAAGTGCGGATGGGAACCGGAAGATCCGAAGAATCCGCCAAGATTCTGTCCGGAGTGTGGAGATATCTTTGACGAGAACGACAGACAGTAACGGATGAACAGCGGTTGGAAAATAACTGCTGGAAGCCCGGCACGGAAGAAAGGAGAATGAGTTATGGCAGGCTTGCAGGAATATAAATGTCCTTGCTGTGGCGGTGCGATCGCCTTTGACAGTAAGATTCAGAAGATGAAGTGTCCGTACTGTGATACTGAGTTCGAGATGGATGCACTCAAAGGTTATGATGCAGAGCTGCAGAATGAACAGACAGATGACATGGAGTGGGATACTTCCGCAGGCAGTGAATGGCAGGAAGGTGAAACAGATGGTTTACGCACGTATGTGTGTAAATCCTGTGGAGGCGAGATTGTCGGAGACGCCAACATGGCAGCAACATCCTGCCCATTCTGTGATAATCCGATCATAATGATGGGACAATTTGCGGGAGCATTAAAACCGGATCTGGTGATCCCGTTCAAATTAGATAAAAAGGCAGCAAAAGAAGGATTGAAGAAACATTTGACCGGAAAACGTCTTCTGCCAAAGATCTTCAAGGATCAGAATCATATTGATGAGATTAAAGGTATTTACGTTCCATTCTGGCTTTTTGATACAAATGTAGATGCCACAGTCCGCTACCGGGCAACAAAGGTACGAATGTGGAGTGACAGTGATTATGATTATACTGAGACAAGTCATTTTATGGTTCACCGGGGTGGAAGTATTGGTTTTGAGAATGTTCCGGTAGATGGATCCACAAAGATGGCAGATGATCTGATGGAATCTATCGAACCATTCAATATTTCAGGTGCGGTGGATTTCCAGACTGCTTATCTCGCAGGATATCTGGCAGATAAGTATGACGTAACTGCTGAACAAAGTATTGAACGTGCTAATAAACGTGTAAAACATTCTACAGAGGAAGCTTTTGCTGAGACAGTAAAAGGTTATGCTACAGTAACAACAGACAATAGCAGTGTACAATTTCATGGCGGAAAAGCAAAGTATGCACTGTATCCGGTATGGCTTCTGAATACGACATGGAACGGAAATAAATACACCTTTGCAATGAATGGACAGACAGGAAAGTTTGTCGGTGATCTGCCGGTAGATAAAGGTGCAGCAGCACGCTGGACAGTGATGCTGGCAGCTATATTCTCAGTTGTAACGTATGGTGCTGCATGGCTTTTGCACCTGATCGGACTGTTTTAGGGAGGTGGGGAAATGAAGAAAAGAATTTTATCGTTTATGACGATCCTCATCCTCTGTCTAGGTCTTGCAGTTCCGGCTTTTGCGGAGGAAACAGAAGGATTTGCGAATGAATATCCTCGTGTCATCGACAATGCGGAGCTCCTGTCTGCAGATGAGAGGGAGCTGTTAACCAGTAAGTTAGATGAGATCAGTACGCGACAGAAGGTAGATGTGACGGTTGCCACAACCGATACACTGGATGGACTGACGGTATCTGATTATGCGGAACGATTCTACGAGTCTCATAATTATGGTTATGGACCGGACAAGGATGGAACAATACTTCTGATCAGCATGGAAGATCATGATTGGTATATGGCAACCTACGGATATGCTATTACAGCATTTACGGATGCAGGTATCCAGTACATAGGAGAAGAGATGACGGGTGATTTGTCTGATGGTGATTTTGCGGCAGCATTTGATACATTTGCTGACGAGTGTGATGATTTTATTACGCAGGCAAAAACCGGAGAACCTTATGATATCGATAATGAACCACAAAAACCAATGTCATGGATCTGGATTCCGATTTCATTAGTAGCTGGTATCGTCCTTTCATTGATTGTTGTTGGCACTATGAAATCAAAGCTGAAAACAGTACGTTTCCAGGCAGCAGCTAATAATTATGTGAAAGCTGGAAGTATGAATCTTACTGAGAGCAGAGACATATTCCTGTATAATACAATGACAAAAACAAAAAAAGAGAAAAATGATTCTTCCAGTGGTGGCGGCGGAAGCAGTACGCATACAACATCTTCCGGAAGCACTGCCGGAGGCGGTGGCGGAAAATTCTAGGAGAGATGTCCGGATACAGAATACCGGGGCAATTTAATAGTGAAAAAAGAGAAGCTGGTTTCTAATTGCGAAACCAGCTTCTCTTTATTACCACAGATAATTTTCTCCATCTTTAAAATCACATTGCATTGCAAAGTGTATGCTGTCTTTTCTGGTCATGGGGTCTTCTATACCAATACTTATATGATATTTTTCTCCAATGAGTTTTAATGGAACTTTTATATTCAGTTGCGTATCAGTCTGTATGATATCTCCGGGAAGAAGAGAGGATAAGGTTAATTCAATTTGTTCTTTTTGCAAGGTATTCCCATTTTCATCTGTTATGTAGACCCAGACAGGCCAGTCTTTGTAAAAAGGTGCCACACCATCATTTTCCCAGGTCAGTTTCAGTCTTGTACCGTTAAGTTTTGAGGATAATGCTGCTTCTGAAATCCATATACGATATCCCATATTTTTTAATATAGTATGATAACCGTTCAGATATTTACTGTTTGCCGTATTAGGTCCAAGAAAAGTAGTGTGTGATTCCCGAATCAATTGAACAGTTTGGGAAAGATTGGTGCTTAGCATATCTTCCATAGAAAGGGAACTGGTAAATTCTCCTCCTACAGGAGCGGATTTCCAAAAATCTGTCATAGATGACAGCCCATTTTCTTCATCTGTCTGACTTAAATAACCGGCGTTTTCAATTTCGTTCAGCCATGCCTTGGTTTCGTTTGGCTCACCGGCCATATCATTGTAAAGTCCCATTCCGTATTTGTCAGCATGTGAAAATGGCCGGCGCATGAGGAAAATGGCATCTGGAAAAGCATTGATCCAGGGTGTAATATATTCTTCTCTGACATTTTCTAACGGAAGGCGTTGAATTCCGGCACTGTAGTTTACATGCCATTCACCCCAGTGACCAAGACTACCTAATTCGATGTAGCTGATCAGGCTATCCTGCCCCAGATATTTGCCCATTGCTTTCACAGCTTTCTGGTGATAGGAAATAAACTGTTCATTATTGTAATCAGGAGAGAACCCCTGACCGAACGATACATTATACCAGGTACCTGCATGATTGATCTTTTCATAGAGCCACTGGGGAATGTTCATATGTGTTTCGGTTCCGGGTACATCACAAACAAATCTCAATACAATATGTTTTCCTTCTTCCCGCCAGCGGTTAAGCTGATTCTTTTTTTCAATCGCATCCCAATTATATTGTCCTTCTTCAGGTTCTAGTTCAGCCCAGGTAATGTCCATGTACAGAAGAGAAATGTCTTCACGCACTTCGGTGTTCCATGCACAGGGAGCATATCCCATAAGGGGATTTCCAAAGGCTTCGTTTGAAGGCTCAAATACTTTTTTATTATTTTGGAAAAATGTCCATATCATTGTTATAAAAAGGATAGCCAGCAGTATGATTGAGATTCCGGCTATCAGCAGTTTCCAACTTTTTCTTTTCAAAGTTTGCTCCCTTCTGATTTGTTACAGTTTTGTCGGTGAACGCAGTTAATGTCTCTGCAAAAACTATTTTCCAAGATTATAAAGCCGTTCGGGATTTTGCTTTACTATATAGCATATGAAATCTTCATCTTCGTAATAGACTTCAATTTCATTTGGGAGACTGCTTTTAAAATTCTGACACCAGTTGTACATCTCAGATTCTAGAATCTTCCGGTTTTCAATAAGAGAATAAGCGTCAGAAGACTTTCCCATTGCTACAAGAGGAGAACCAACAGAACGATCTGAAATTTCAGTATGTTGGATTTCATTCCCCACGCTC
>OCGZ01000413.1_pt1 | contig 31090 bp, 28 predicted proteins | sample 1538711 | NCBI WGS metagenome assembly OCGZ01 (sample SAMN04571720, study PRJEB22368) | human gut metagenome | biome: human gut; material: stool | host: Homo sapiens | place: Luxembourg | collected 2012-08-17
ATAGAGCGTTTGGCTACGGACCAAAAGGTCGGGGGTTCGAATCCTCTAACGCACGTTAATAAAAAATAAGACACAGCGTTAAGCTGTGTCTTATTTTTTTTCGAGTCCGGGTCGGACTCGAACGGGTTCGATCTCCGCTCCGCTACGGTCGTTGCTAAACGCGTGCCACTGGCACGCAGCAACCTCTAACGCACGCTAATTTAAGAAGCTGGAAACCTTGAAAAATCAATGGTTTCCGGCTTTTTTTCGTTTTCAGGTTTGTGTAAAAACCTGTGACTTATCTATTTCGAGGATGTTTAATCATCAAATGCTTTTTCCATAAGCTTCAGGCTTTCTTCTGGTGTAAGTGGATTATATATGTATCTCAACGTGGTCGTAAGGCTTGCATGTCCTAAGTTTGCACGAATCTGATCGAGTGGAAGACCAGCTGCATTAAGACGGCTTATATTGTAGAAGGCCAGTTTAAAATAACGATCAATTCCGTGGAAGAAACAAAAGACCGCAATGAATACAGTGATAAAAATCCGGCAGCAGTATATGTTGTGACATATACCTATGAAAATATCGGATATGTAGATGAAGATGGCATTATGGACGGCCTGTATGTAAGTCTTGAAGATGGAATTGTGGACAGCACAGGCAAGATGGGATATTCCTATCCGGGAGATGTTACAAAGTATGCACAATCCGTACCGGTAGGTGCTTTCTGTGAAGCGCAGGCATGTATAGGTGTGGACAATCCTGGAAGCTTCAAGATTACAGAGAGTATTTCTTCCGACAAGTTTGGAAAAGATAGGGGATAATTGCTTTAACAATTCTCCTATTACCTACGTTTATATGGATGGGTTGGAGCTGCCGGAAATTTCGGATAACGCCTTTGATAGATGTGAATACCTGAGAGACATAGATCTGAACGAAAAGTGTAGCAAGCAGCAGATGCTGGACGTTCAGGCACTCGTTGATACACTGGGACTGGAGTGCTGGGTATGGCGAAACCAGAATACAGAGGTTAAACATGCATACTTTTCTGTTGAAGAGCTTCCGGATGACCCGAGTAAGTTATACCTTACCGGTTACGAAGAAGAAGCCGCGAAGGTGCGCAGGTGAAGAGAGGTACCTGTTCCATGCCGGAGGATCCGATGCCGGATATTGCTGAGATACTTAGTGCATATGGAATCTGATTTAAAGCTTAAATACAGAAATGGTCGCCAGATTGGCGACCATTTTAAAATATACTGCATCCCGTTTTACGGTCGACGAACGGAGTTTTTACGGAGCTTTTTGGCTTCATAAAGGTCTTTGTCAGCGTGTTCGATGATCGCAGGAATATCTGTTTCCGGGCTTGGCTTGAATTCGGTGATTCCAAGAGAAACCTCCACGAGAAATGGTTTGCCGGATTCTGCATTAAAAGCAGCACATGCATCCCGGACTCGTTTGCGGAAAATATCCTGGAAGTTTTTTTCCTGACAGTTAAGGAGGATCAGGAATTCATCACCGCCAGTGCGGGCAACGATGTCCTGGCTGCGGAGACAGCCGTTAAAAATATTAGCGACACTTCGTAGGGCAAAATTGCCTGCAGGATGTCCCCACGTATCATTGATTTCTTTAAGGTGATCCAGATCAGCGCAGATAATATAGGCGCGCTGATGTTCGCTTTTGCTGCAAAAATTCTTGATCTGTTCAGTGAAACCTCTTAAGTTAAGAAGTCCTGTCAGTTCATCATATTTGGAGATTAATCCAAGTTCCCGGTTACGTTCACGGACAAGCTCAAGATCCCTGGACATTTCCTGACGACGGAGAACTTCTACTTTACTGATTTCAAGATAATGAAGAGAAAGGCCAATCTGCAGGCTTATCACATAGAAGAACGGAAATTCTTCCGGTTGGATATCGCATGCAAGAAGACCATACTGTTTTTCTCCGGAGAAGAGCAGAAATACCATAAACTGGTGACGGTCGTTATCTGCCATTAACTGACAGATGCCATTTTCAGCGTTTACAGGCTGGCGGTCATAAAGATGAAAAGCAGCTGTTTCTTCGTCTCGGTAATAGGCAGCAAGCCGAAGATTTTGTGGAGATATCCATTCATCATTCTGATGATAGATGACTGGTTCATCCAGAAGAAAGAGGTAAGTACATTTGGTTCGAAGCTCACGCATGTTTTCCATTGCTGACAGAAGAAAAGCATATTCATCATCCATACAGTCATTCAGATTTCTGGCTAAGGAAAGAATAAACCAGGACTTTCTCTGAAAGTTGATCAGTTCAAGTTTCATATTTGTGATTGTGCGATTTAACTTATGAATCTGTTCAGTAAGGTTTACAGGAGTACTGCGGATTTCCGGAATTTTTTCCTGACATCCACAGGATTCTCTGACACATAGAGAAACAGGAACTCTTCGGGACAAAACTTCACTGCCATCCAGTTTGGCTATCAGATCATAGACAGCCATTTTTCCCATCAGGACGCCATCCTGCTGAACGGTTGTAAGAGGAGGCTCCATACCGGAAGCACGCTCGCAGTCATCAAAACCAGTAATGAGGATATCCTTGCCAACTTTAAGACCACGTTGTTCACACACGCGGTATCCGGAAAATGCCATTTCATCATTTGCAAATACGATGGCCTGTGCATCCGGATTATCATCCAGAAGGTGCTGAACCTGGCGGTCAACAAATTCAGAGTAGTCACCCTGTGCGATCATCTGTGGAGTGACCGGCAGATTGTGTGCAGCCATTCTTTCAAGATATGTGTTTTTGCGTTCATTTGCATCAGTATTCTGAGAAGGACCCGCTACAAAAAGAATTTTTCGACAATGATGCTCATTGATCAGATGCTCCATGACCATGTGGATTCCGTTTTTGTTGTCACAGATCAGGGAATGACAGTTTGGAGAATGAACAATCTCTGTAAGAAATACTGTAGGAATCGAATTAAATTTCAATGCAAATCTTTCTGCAGTTTCATTCTTTAATTGAAGCCCAAGAGTTCCGTAGTTGATGATCAATCCGTCAAGACCACCGATAAGACTGTAATCGTGGATAGTTTTGAATTGATAATCAAAAGAATCTTTGTGAGTTCCACCTAGCAGATCTTCAAAGAAATCTTTGGTCTGTGTTCCGAGAAAGAAACACACATTAACATTTAATTCTCTGGCAGCTTCGGTAATGCCGCGGATATGTTCTTTGGGAAAATAAGTATGCACGCCACCAATAAGAATGCCGATATTGTAGCGATCAGATTTTTTCATTTTTTTTTAGACCTCCATATGCAAGTGAACAAGTTATTTTTTGTATATTATACCAATAATATATCATTAATACAAAAAAATACATATGAAAAATCCACAAAATAAAGCACAAAAAAAGGAAGAACAGCGTTGAGTTCTTCCTTTTTCGAAACATACCTGATTCTATTAAATTGCGTCCAGTGCCTGAGCGATATCTGCGTCGTGCGCCTGGCGGCGCACGTTTCTTTTATAGGAAAGACAGCCTGCGGCGTTCTCCTAAATAAAAAAATGCCCGCACGGAGGCGGGCACAACGACAAGACGTTTCTTGGATTAGAAGATATAAAAGCCTTCCTCTCCAAAATCGTCATCAAGTTCGTCATCATTTAAACTTATTCATTTTGAAGAACATACGTGAGACGACACTGGTAACAGTGAAAGAGGCAGTCGAGCAGAGTACGGTCTTCAAGAAAAAAGTCACGAAGGTTTTTATCAATAGTAAAAACACAATGGCGGTGCTAGACATTAACAAGTTTAAAAGACATGGAAGTAGTGCGTTCCATGGAATACTTGTTTCCGCAGGTAGGGCAGAAACAGCTTCCCACAACTGGTTGATGTAGATAACCTGCAGGCGGTACATTTTGGGAACATTGACCAGTGGCTTGAAGTGAGATAAAAGGAAAGTGATCTTGAAAAAGTAAAAGTGATAAAAAAATTCTTCTATTGTTATTGTATGGAAATGAGATTGCAGAGCTTGCTTGAGCGTGGTAAAATATATAATCATATCTGTATTGAATAAAATCTGAAATTGAGTTACTTAAAAAGTGACGTTGATAAAAATCCAAAAGAGAGTAAAGAATGAATGAAATAGGATATCATGGAACCTGTTCAAAACACAAAGACAGTATAGAAAGCAATGGATTTGATCCTGCGAAATGTAACTATCGTGCTGATCATTGGTTGGGACAGGGAGTATATTTTTTTGACGATTATGAGAAAGCATTATGGTGGTCTGCAACAGCTGTTTTACATAATAACGATTTTGGAAGAGTGATTTTTAGGGCGACTATAGAAGCACCGGATGAAGAAGTATTGGATTTGGATGATAATAAACAACTGGATGCATTTTTCGCTGAGATTATCCAATGCATAGATGAAATTAAAAAAAATTGTTCTGGAAATATGCCTGTATTTGATGATAAAAATTTTCGTGCTCTTTTCTTTGATTATTATAAGCAAAAAAAGAATATCGCTGTTATTACCAGAACATTTCAGAAAGATTATGCAGGTTATACAATGCGAAGAAACAAGAAGGATAAAGAATTACAGAAGAAAATAATGAATATTACAGGCCTTGGATTTAATGAACGTCAAATTTGTGTTTCAAAAAAAGAATGTATTAAATCAACAAAACTAATATATAATGAAGAAGAAGAGGTGATTTAATGTTAGATAAAGAATTGTTCTTTTCATTGTGCGAGAAGTATAATGTTGAATTGAGTAAAACTGCTAAAACTCCTATGATAAGAGATGCAGAGGGAGTGCATGCAATTACAGAGGAAGATGTAAAACAGATTTTGACGCCGCCTCAGAAGTATTTTGATTATTCGAATAACAACATTAATACAAGTAATGTAAAGCCAGAGTTTGATTTTATGGATGATTACGCAACTGCATGCTAGGAGAAAAAATATGGAAGTCAGATCTAAATATGAAAGTGCTCTTATTTTAGACAAAATTGAAATTATAGAAAGTAGCTTTAGAAAAAAAGATGGATCGTTAGATGATCTGGAGTTAGGAGTTCAGGTTGATCATAGTCTGAATAAAATCGGTGATGATAAGTTTGAACTTATTCTTACAACTAAAGTTGCAGATCAAGATGAAAAAGTATGTGTTTGGGTAAAAGGAAGAGCAATATTCAATACTCAGCAGGAAAACATGAGTATTCTTGAAAGAAATGCTATTGCTATTCTGTTCCCATATATTAGAAGCTATATTTCTACCATAACAACTCAGCCGGGAATGGCACCTATTTTATTACCGGCAATGAATATTGTTGCGATGCTGAATGATCAAAAGAAAAATTAACATAAATGCTGTTGACATCAGTATATGGATTATAGTACTCTTAAAAAAGAAAGAAACGGGTTTGTTACCGTACGGCTATTGCCTGGGTGGGGTGCTCGTTTCTTTTTTTATAAAAAATATAGTTGTTGACCTAAAAACTGCATGCTACATAAATTTATAGATATTTATAATCAGAAATGAAGCACTTGTGCATGTGTTATTTATTACTGTTAATCTTACGGAGTGATATCAGGTGAAAGTAAGTAAATTGTGTTGACACTGACATTAGGTCAGAGTAGAATAAAAAAACAGAAAAGGAAAATTTTTGTAAAGCTGTTTGTTTGATACAAGCAGTTTTTTTTACAGAAAAAGTGAATAATAATGAAAGGACAAAACACCTGAAATACAGGTGAATCTATCAGGAGGAAAAAACAATGCCAGGATATCTGATCAAAGATACAACAAAAGAAGAACGTAAACAGATCGTAGAGGAATCTCTTGGAAATATTTTCGCAAACTGTGATGGCTGTATGGCGAGACTTGCGGATATGTATCAGGATTATATTGATGGAAAGAAAGAGATACGTGAGATCAATATGGAGTTTAATGCCAGGTATGTCCGTGGAGATATGGATAAAGAGGAAAAAAGAAGCTGTCCGATGTAGAGGAGTAAAAACAACATGATAAGACTGATCGCAACAGACGTAGACGGAACTCTGGTAAAAGACGGGACAATGACCATCAATCCGGAATATATGACAGTGATCCGGAAACTGACCGAGCTGGGGATCACCTTTGTGGTGTGTTCGGGGCGGCAGTATGACAGTGAGAGAAAGCTGTTTGAGCCGGTGCAGGATCTGGTGTATTTTGTGTCGGATGGCGGTACAGTGATCCGGAAGAATGACAAGATCCTGAAGGTACATACACTTCCGGATGAGACCTGGAAACGCATGCACCGTATGGTAAAAGAAAAAATGCCGGAATGTGATTGCTTTATTGCCACACCGGAGTGCTGCTATGCGGAGAATGAAAATGGGAGGATGTTCCGGTGGCTGCGGGATTCCTATGGCTATGATATGAGAAAAGTGGACGATCTTTCTTCTCTTCAGGGAAAACAGGTTCTGAAATTTTCTGTTTATCATCAGGAACGGTGCGAGGAGCTTTGTGCACCGTATTTTACACCGGCATGGAGGGATAAAGTAACACTGGCTGCGGCCGGAAAAGAATGGATGGACAGTACCCCGCCGGAAGGCGAAAAAAGTACAGCTGTAGAGTTTATCCAGCAGTGCCAGGGGATTTCTCCGGAGGAAACCTGTACATTCGGAGATAACCTCAATGATATCGCAATGCTCCGGAAAGCAGGAATGAGCTATGCGGTAGCCAATGCCAGAGAGGAAGTGCAGGCAGCAGCCAGGAATGTATGCCCGTCGTACAGTGAAGATGGGGTTTTACAGATTCTGAAAGGGACTGTTTCTGAAAGCGGAAAATGATAAAGATATATATAATATGTGCCTTCAGTAAATAAAAGAGTAAATAAAAGTCACCGGCCAGGGGTTGACTTTTGAAAACAATTCTGTTAAATTGAAAAAATGAAAATTTTAATTCCATGAGGGAGTAGTTCGCACGTAAGTGTGATTTGTCAACAGACCCGGTTTTTTCTGAAAAACCTGGCAAATCTTAAAGAATGAGACTCATGTATGTTTTGTTGTATTTTTTATAGCAGGGCATACATGGGTCTTTTTTATATCGAAACAGAATGCCAGAAAGATATTTTTTCGCAGGGCAGGAGGCGAATCCGCAGGTCATGGAAAATGAAAAAAGAAAGTGAGAAGAAGAAAAATGGAAAATCTGGTAAACAGTTCACCGCTGATCCTTGTGTTGGTTTTTCTTGTGATCGGCTTTGCTTTCCTGATGAAGGGGGCGGATTTCTTTGTGGAAGGAAGCTCCAGCATAGCAAAGAGGCTTAAGGTGCCGCCGATTATCATCGGCCTCACTATCGTGGCAATGGGAACATCTCTTCCGGAAACTGCAGTCAGTGTCACTGCATCACTGGTCAATAATAATGAACTTGCGGTCAGCAATGTGGTAGGTTCCAATATTTTTAACCTGATGGTGGTTGTTGGGGTTTGTTCCATCCTGACGCCAATTCTGGTGCAGAAGGAAACTATCAAGAGAGACATTCCTTTTTCCTTGATCTGTGCGCTTCTTCTTCTGGGACTTGGAATCCTGGCAGTGGGAGATAAGAGTGGAATGAGACTTGGTCATCTGGATGGAATGATACTCCTGGGATTTTTTGCAGGCTATATTGTGGCTATGATCCGAAGTGCCATGAAGGCCAGAGCAGCAGGAAAAAATGCGGACATGGAAGGAATTGAAGAGCTGGAAGAAGAAATCGGCATCCTTTCCTGGCCGAAGAGTATCCTCTTTATTGTGGGAGGTGCACTTGCCATTGCTTTTGGCGGAGATCTTACCGTAGATGCTGCCAGCCGCATTGCCATTGATCTTGGAATGAGCCAGACACTGGTGGGACTTACTATTGTTTCCATCGGAACATCCCTTCCGGAGCTGGTAACTTCCGTGGTTGCAGCCAGAAAGAACGAAGTGGATATGGCAGTGGGAAATGCGGTAGGCTCCAACATTTTCAATATTCTGATGGTTCTCGGAGTTGCATCTGCCATCAATCCGGTGGCACTGATCCGGGAGAATATTATTGATATTGTGATTCTGATTGTATTTTCTCTGATTGTGTGGATCTATGCTGCAACAAAGCAGAGGATCAGTCGGAAGGAGGGAATTTCCATGGTGTGCCTGTACCTGATCTATGCAGGGTATATTATATGGAGATAATAAAATGAATAAAAAAATCCTGGAAGTCTGTGTGGATTCTGTGGAATCTGCACTTGCAGCAGAAAGAGGTGGAGCAGATCGCCTGGAACTTTGTCAGAATCTGGTGATCGGAGGAACGACACCCAGCTGCAAATTATTTGAAACGATCCGGAAATACAGCAAAATTCCGATCCATGTTTTGTTGAGACCGCGGTTCGGAGATTTCTGCTATACACAATTTGAGTTTGAAATGCTTTGTGCGGAAGCAGCAATGTACCGGGAACTGGGAGCAGAAGGTGTGGTGATCGGCATGCTTTTGCCGGATGGAAATCTGGATATCCAACGTATGGAAAAATTAATGGAAACGACAGAAGGGATGTCTGTTACACTTCACAGGGCATTTGATGTGTGCAGAGATCCGAAAACAGCACTGGAGCAGGCAGTAAAGCTGGGTATCCATACCATTCTTACATCCGGGCAGCAGAACAGTGCGTTAAAAGGAGCTGTATTATTAAAAGAACTAAAAGAGCAGGCTGCTGGAAGGATTCAGATTCAGGCAGGCGGAGGAATTTGCGCAGAAGCAATCAGAGAACTTTATCCTCTCAGCGGAGTAACTGCATATCATATGTCTGGAAAAACAGAACTGGACAGCAGGATGGAATATCGGAAGGACGGCGTTAATATGGGGCTGTCTTCTTTAAGTGAATATACCATTTACCAGACCAGTGAGAAAGCTGTGCAGGCGGCAAAGGCGGAACTGGATAAAATTTAATTTTCACGGTGCTCCTTCCTGTATTCTCCGGGGGTCATCCCATATGTCTTTTTAAATAATCTCATAAAATGCTCCGGATTTTCATATCCGGTAAGCTCACAGATGGAGCTGATACTGAGAGAGGTTTCCCGCAATGCACGGCTGGCCTGGCTGAGCTTCAGCTCTTTTATAATAGTAAGAAAAGTGCGGCCTGTACCTTCCCTGATAAGTGTGCTGAAATGGGAGGTGCTGTATCCGAAATGTGCAGCAGTGTCATGGAGTGTGGCTGTACGGTAATTCTGGCTGAGATAATTCAGGATCTCCGAAATACTGCTGTTGCCGGAAGATTTTGTGAGAATGGATTCAATATCATTCTCATGATAACGCAGCAACCGGGCCCACAGCATCATCAGCTGGGCGTTAAGAAAAGCGGAGCGGTATCTGGCGTGAAGCATATATTCAATGTAAAGATCCTCCAGAGTGGAACGAATCCGCGCATCTTCGCCTGTATGAAAGATCAGGAAGTTCCCCTCTGTTTTCTGATAGAGCACGTGGGAAAAAAATTTCGCAAGTGCGCTGTCAGCGGCAAGTGACTGGAAGAAAGTACTCTGGAAAGTAGATGCCCGCACAATAATATTAAAGGCAAGGCTGTCATCAAAAATTCCCAGACTATGCTGGGTATTAGGTGGGATAATGCAGATATCACCTGTATGCAGAGTATGATGGATTCCCTGGATCTGGTTGCTCACAGTGCCATCATAAATGCAGAGGATTTCAAAAAAATCATGCTTGTGGGTAAACTCCGGAGTATAGCGGTAATGCTTGCTGATAATGATATTCTCTGGAATGTTTGCGAACATATCGTTCTCACCAAGATAAGGAAACCATGGTTCCTGACGAAGCTCCGGGACATACAGCCGTTGGTCACGGATGTAATCCGGGTCCAGGCTGTGAAGATATTCCTGGAAGGTTTCCGGGTGTTCTTTTTTCTGAAGATAAATATTTCGGTAAAAAATCTCATCTTCTGTGTATTCTGAGAGATACTGATGAAAATCTGATTTGGAGATCTGCATGGATGTTCCTTTCCAGATAAGTAATTTGGTGAAAATCAGTTTTTTTTCAGTATATCACAGATTGCAGAACGCAGAAAGAACGAAAAAAATATCAGTTCTTTTCCGAAAAAAATGCACTTGTATAATATGACAGAAGCATTAAGATAGAGAATAGAACAGAAAGATCCTAAAGTGATGAATGCAGGCTGAGAATAGCTGTGATATCAGATGCTCTGTTTAAGAACCGGGAGCTGATTTTGCAACAGCGCATAGCACTTAAGATCATAAAATAATATCACATATCTGAGAGGAGAAATAACATGGCAGAAGTAAGCATTGATTTAAACATGGTACGTGTATCCAACGAAGATTTCCTGAAAAAAGCCGCAGATTGTGCACCGCAGTTAAAAGAAACTCTGGTGCGTCCGGTTGAAATTGTGGATATTCGTGAAACAGACGGTGTATATCCTGAGGTTCTTCACAGAGATTCTGTGGATAACATGCAGAATTATCATATGAAAAAAGGTGATAAGCTCTGCCTGGATTTCGGGGATCATCAGGTTGGATATGTGACACTGAAGCTTGCTTCTGTTGGAAGCCCTCAGGATGCACCGGCATTTTTTAAACTGAAATTCGGCGAGATCGCAAAGGAAATGACTGAGAAATCTGAAGAGTATGACGGATGGATCAGCCGCGGATGGATTCAGGAGGAGTGGTTCCATATCGATGTACTTCCTGCAACACTGGTACTTCCGAGAAGATATGCGTTCCGCTATCTTGAGATTGAGACGATTGATACATCCATGAAATGGCAGCTAGTAGTAGAGGATGTTGTATGCCGCAGCGTCTCTTCTGTCAGCCTGGATGATGTGAAACCGGTTGAGACTGAGGATGAGATGGTGAAGAAACTTGACCGTGTCAGCCTTCGTACACTTAAGAACTGTATGCAGGATGTTTTTGAGGATGGACCTAAGCGAGACCGCCGTCTGTGGCTTGGAGATTTAAGACTGCAGGCTCTGGCAAACTATGAAACCTTCAAAAACTATGACCTTGTAAAACGCTGCCTGTATCTTTTTGCAGGACAGACAAAGGACAATGGTCAGGTAAGTGCCTGCCTGTTTACAGAGCCGGAAGTGATCGCAGATGATACATTCCTTCTGGATTATTCCATGTTCTTCGGAGCAGCACTTTATGATTATTATCAGGCATCCGGCGATATGGAAACTTTGAAGGATCTGAGCAAATGTGCATATCGTCAGATGGAAGTTGCAGCAGAGCAGTTCAATGAGAAGCATATCCTGAAAGATCAGGAAGGCTTCTGGGGATTTATCGACTGGACAGAGGGACTGGATAAACAGTGTGGTGTCCAGGGTGTTTACATCTATTGTGCAAAACGTGTTCAGAAGATCGCAGAGGTTCTTGGAGATGCAGCTGAGGCAGAGAAAATGTCTGAGGAGATCCGTCTGAAAACAGAGGCTGCCTGGAAATATCTTTATGATGAGAAAGCAGGACTTTTTGTAAGCGGAAAAGAGCGTCAGATCAACTATGCAAACCAGGTATGGATGATCCTTGCAGAGGTTGCTGATGTGAAAACATGCGGAGAGATCCTTGATCGGGTGATTGCCATGAAACCGGAGAAGGGTATGGTTTCCCCGTATATGAACCACCATTTTGTAGAGGCTCTTCTGCTCACTGGCAAAAAAGGGCAGGCTATGGACTATATGAAATACTACTGGGGCGGAATGATCGGACACGGAGCAGATACCTTCTGGGAGCTTTACAATCCGGAAAATCCTGCTGAGTCACCGTATGGTTCCAGTATTGTAAACAGCTACTGCCACGCATGGAGCTGCACACCGACATATCTGCTGAGAAAATATTTCTGAGAATTATTTGAATGTTCAGTTTACATAATTTAACCAAATAAACTTAAGAAAATTGAAATAAAAGAACCAGCCTGTATTAATGCTATATAAGTAACGCATTGATACAGGCTGGTTTTATTTTTCGCTTTTTTCCTCATGAAGATGCGGGGTCATGTCATCGCTGTCTGTCATGAGATACTTTCGGATGCCAAAAAGAATGCCAATTCCAATGATTCCGATTAGTGTCTGGGTAGGATCAAGATGTTCCACGACCATCTGCCTTGCGGTGGCAAAAAGCAGAACTTCCACAACAGTCTGTGCAGAATGGCGGCAGAGCATTTTTACAAATTCAACACCTACCACAAGGGACAAAGCCTGTGACAGGAAGGTGGTAAAAAAGTCCGTGTCCATATTCAGTATGGAAGTACCGGCTGTTGTATAGATTAGCCGAAGACCGGACAGTGCGATCACAATCAGGATCACAATGGACAGAACGATCTCAGTATAACGGGCTACATTGTAGATCAGCTCATTGAAATGCTTGCGGATTCTGTGATTAACGGCAGTTCGGTTGTTCATATTGATTTCCTTTCTGGTGCAATGGTTGTACAGGAGTTGAGAAATCTATGTGAAGCAGGACATTTCCTGTGAGTTTGTAGATTCAGTATATCATGAACTGAACTTCTGCGGATGTATTATTCTTCAAACATTGCCGGGTTGCAGATCGTTTGGCGGATTGCTATAATGCAGTGGGAGGAAAGAACGATGATAAACTGTTTATTTGTAGGAATGGGAGGCTTCATTGGATCTGTGTGCAGATATCTTCTGGGACTTCTGCCCATAGAGACCAGTCAGGGATTTCCTGTAAAAACATTGATCACCAATGTAATCGGAGCATTTGTGATTGGAATCGTTGCAGCTGCAGCTGCAAAAAATACAGCCCTGAATCCAAGGCTTGTACTATTTCTGAAAGCAGGGATCTGCGGAGGCTTTACAACATTTTCAACCTTTGCCTATGAGACAGGAGCCATGATGGAAAAAGGACAGACAGGACTTGCACTTCTTTATGTGATATTAAGTGCGATACTTGGAGTTCTGGCTGTTTTTTGCGGACAGCTGCTTGTAAGATAAAATAAAAACGGGAGGGAAAATCATGGAAGAACCAAGAATTGACAAAACCATCTACACAGGAAGACCGGAAGATTCGTCAGGACGTCTGGAGAAAGAAATCCGGGTGTATGATTTTCTGGACAGTCTGGGAATTGAATATAAAAGAGCAGATCATGAGGCACTGATGACAATGGAGGCCTGCGAGGAAGTAGACAAACTTCTGGGTGCGAAAATATGTAAAAATCTGTTTCTCTGCAATCGTCAGAAAACCGATTTCTATCTGCTTCTGATCCCGGCAGAAAAACCGTTTAAGACGAAGTTTCTGTCCAAACAGATCGGAACAGCAAGGCTTTCTTTTGCAGACGGGGAGCAGATGGAAGAGTATCTGAACATCACACCAGGTTCACTTAGTCTGATGGGACTGATCTTTGATAAAGAAAAAAGAGTTCGTCTGGTAATTGACAGGGAAGTGCTGGAAGAGAAATATTTCGGGTGCCATCCATGTATCAATACTTCAAGTCTTCTGATGAAAACCAGTGATGTAAAAGAAAAAATTCTGCCGGCCCTCGGCCACGAATATCAGGTGGTAGAGCTGCCGACAGAATAGAAAGATCAGTGTACGGGAGTAAAGTCCTTCTTATTGGACTCTGATATAATATAGTGGGGACGGTGCTTGACCTCCATATAAGTTTTGGCTATGTACTGTCCCATAATTCCAAGACAGAAAAGCTGCAGGCCGCCGATGAAGATGATCACGCAGATAATGGAAGCCCAGCCCTGAACCGGATCATCAAAGATCAGTTTTCTTATAATAATAGTAAGAAGTGTCAGGAAAGAAAATCCGGTCATGGCAGTCCCGAACCAGGAAGCAATAGTCAGGGGAACCTGGGAAAAATTAATGATGCCGCTGACTGCATATTTAAAAAGCTTCCAGAAATTCCATTTTGTCTCACCGGCTACACGCTCGACATTCTTATATGGGAGCCAATATGTACGGAAACCGATCCATCCGAAGATTCCTTTGGAGAAACGGTTGTATTCGCTCATGGAGATGATGGCATCCACCATGCTGCGTTTCATCAGGCGGAAATCTCTGGCACCGTCAACAATATCCGCATCGGAGATCTTGTTGATGATCTGATAGAATTTCCGGGCAAAAAAGCTCCGGATGGGTGGCTCACCGTCACGGCTGACACGTCTTGTAGCAACACTGTCATATTCGCCGGATTCCAGTTTCTTCATCATTTCAGGAAGAAGAGACGGCGGATCCTGAAGATCGGCATCCATAACTGCCACATAATCACCTTCGGCGTTGCAGAAGCCTGCATACATGGCAGCTTCTTTTCCGAAGTTTCTGGAAAAAGAAAGATAGATCACATGGGGATCTTTTTCTGAAAGTTCTTTTAAAATCTCAAGGGTTCGGTCTCTGGAACCATCATTTACAAAAATAAATTCATAGTCACAGTCCATTTTTGAAAGGACAGAAGACGCTTCCTGATAAAAAAGAGGAAGGGATTCTTCTTCATTAAAACATGGTATAATCAAAGAAATCATTTTTTAAACCTCCGTTTCTTATTTTCTGCTAAAGTAACGGTAATTGTCAACAGGATTCCAAAAACAGAAACAGCAATGCCAGCATAGAGCACCGGGCATGTATATTTCATCTCAATCGTGTTTTCACCTTTTTCAAGAGGAATGGAATACATACAGTTGTCAATGAGATCATAGGAGGCTTTCTTTCCGTTGAGATAAACATTCCAGCCTTTATCGTACGGGACAGAGAGATATAGCCTCTGGTTGTCAGATGTGGCATTGCAGACAGCATGTACGTATCCGTTTTCTATGGTAAGTTCATCTGGCTGACTGGATGAAATCTTTTGAGTAACCTGAGAAAGTGTATCTAGGTTCAGACCATAGAACTGTTCTGCGTCAGGACGTATGTAATAACCTGCTTTTGAGCTGATGGAAACTGTTGCCTGCGATTCATTTTGATCTGCCGGGATATAGAACACAGACGGAGCCAGCCACCAGGAGTATCTGGTTTTATATTTATTTTTTACAGTGAGCATGGCCTTATCCATGAGAGCATCCCACGGAATATTTCCATAGAAAACATAATTTCCCTGCTTCAGATCAATGGAGTAGAACTGTGCTTTGTGTTTTTTGGAATCACCTTCAGAAGTTCTGGAAAAATCCAGCGGTTCATAAACCGAAACCTTTTCGCCGTATAGCAGGCTGTACAGGTAATTCTGATACTCAAAAGGATTGGATATATCTGCTTCTTCATTTTTGATCCGGGAATCCGTGTAGATCAGTCCCATAGGAAGAGCGTAGGGATTCCGGTATATTTTTTTGTCCTGATCATTATCTATGGAAGAAACTTCTTCAAGTCCATTGATCTTATAAGGAGACAGAGTATATTTTACACTAAGAAGAGCATCTGCACCAATCACGGATGCATTGGTAATATTCATGTTTTCTCCGCATTTGGTATAACCGATATGTTCCAGAAAATCACGCTGGTTATCATCGGGGGATGAGGTGTAGCCTGAAATCGAGCGGTAATTGAAAGCGAAAGCTTCATCATAGTTGGAAGTAGTATTACTTGGAAGCATTTTCTGCGTGGTAGTCTGTGAAATACGGTACAGACTCTGATCCATGTTCTGGATATCACGGATCTGTTTCTGAGTAATGGCTGAATAAAGTTTATAGCTGGCATCTTCAGAAACATGATATTCATCCATCAGAAGCTTGGTGTTATAGGCAGTGCTTCCCAGAATCAGGCCGGCAGCGGCGATAAAAGCAGTCCAGCGGTACAGGTTCAGCTGCTGTCTGGTAAATGGAGTAAATATGGAAAATGCAGCAGCTGTAAAAAAGGCGATCAGAACAGTAGTACAGGTTTGCTGAAGAGCATTGTCTCCTTTTGCATTATGACGCAGCAGGAGCAGAAGCCCGGCAAAAATAACACTGCTTCGGATCAGAATAAACGGGCTTTCTTTATCAAGGAACGCAAGATAAAAGAATGCGGCAATAAAAAGAATTCCGAAGATCGTCAGGTAAGAATAACGATACCAGAAGCTGCTGACCGCTTTAAATAGCGAAAATACAGTGCAAAAAGGTTTCCAGTAAAGGATCATGACAAAAAGTACTGCGAAGCTTCCCAGAACAGTCTTCAGCCTTGCGGAAACTTTTCCGGACAGAAAAAGTGCGATCAGTCCGGTTATGGCAAAAGTTCCGCAGAACATGGAAACACTTCCTTCTTTACTGACAGAGCCAAAAACATAATTGGACAAAACAGTGGAGAAATTTCCGGTAAAATTAAAATTCAGCAGCGTGGAAAAATCAAGTGCTCCTCTGTTGGAATTTCGCATGGCAGAAACTGTAGGGAGGAACAACACGCAGCTGCATAATACGCCGGATATCATAGCTGTCAGGTAGCGTGCAATGGAACGGAGGCAGTGACTTATGGCTTTCTTTGAAAAATCTGATGAGATCAGATAAATGCAGAGTTCCAGAAGCAGCCATATCCCGGAAAAAAGGCAGTTGATGCCGCCGATATACCAGTTGAAAAGTATGGATAATGCAACCGGAACAGTGAGTTTCCAGACAGATCCCGAATAAAGAAGCCGGTATACTCCAAGAAGGATCAGAGGCAGCATATAAACACCGTCCAGCCACATCAGATTGCTGCTCTGGGCAATATTGTACTGGCAGAGTCCGTAGCTTACAGACAGTATGACAATACAGGAATTTTTGACAAGGTCAGATCTGTCTGCAAGATATTTCCGGAAGCGGCCAATAAGAAACCAGCAGAATGTAAAAGAGGCAAGGGAAAGCTTCAATATTACAAGAAGGTCAAAAAAACTATGGAGCTGTGATTTCTTAAAAAATACAGAAAGCAGCATAAAAGGTGAAGTAAGGTAGTAACTGAAGACACCGATACAGTTACCGCCCAAAGTTTTGCTGAAGGTATAGGTAAGACTGTTTTTTCCGGATAAAACATCTTTAAAATAGGAATAAAAGTTCAGATATTGGATGCCGGCATCGTGTGAGGCCAAGGAATTATCGCCAAAAGGTGCGTATCCGTAATGCCAGAACAGAAGCAGCAGAGTCAGCAAAGTGACTGTAAAGGAATAAAAACACAGTTGTCGGTTGTTCTTTTTCATAGATATAGTGCTCCTAACATATGATTAAAATTTCAGTGACAAAATTGGTTATATTGTATCATAATACAGATATATGTCCAGTCCTGTAAATTATATTTCTCTTGCGTTGAACTAAATTTATGTTAAACTGAAATAAAGAAAACAGATAATAAAGTAAAAATGCAATGAGGTGGAATATGCTGGGAAAATTTAACAGTTTTATAGAGAAATGGATGGCTTTTGTAACGCCTGTCTGTCTTCTGACGGGCGTGCTTTTTCCGGATATTGCGAAGCATGGTGTACCGTATGTTACTTATGCTTTTGCATTTATGACGTTTGTCGGTGCACTGAAGTCCAGATTCAGGGATGTGGCAGATGTATTTAAGAGACCTCTTCCGCTGATTTTGATGCTGCTTGTGCTTCATGCTCTTGTACCGATGATCGCCTGCGGTCTGGGACATCTTCTGTTTCCTGGAAATGCGAATTATATCACAGGAATGGTTCTGGAATTTTCAGTTCCCACAGCTGTGATCAGCTTAATGTGGGTGTCGATCTATAATGGAAACAGTCCGCTTTCTCTTTCCCTGGTTGTGATCGATACGATCCTGGCCCCGTTTCTGATCCCTGCAGCTCTGAAGATATTGGTAGGATCAAGTGTGAAGATGGATACCATGGGAATGATGAAAGAGCTGGTATTTATGATCGCTCTTCCGGCAGTCCTTGCCATGTGTCTGAATGAGCTCAGCCATGGAAAAGTAATGGAGACCTGGCCATCCAAACTGGCTCCTTTTTCAAAAATATGCCTGATATTCGTGGTGACATCCAATTCCTCCAAGGTTTCCCCGTATATGAAACACCTCAATGGAGAAAGACTGGAAGTAGCAGCAACGATCCTTGTTCTGGCAGCTGGAGGTTATGCTATCGGCTGGCTGATCGCGATTTTCACGAAGCAGAATAAACAGTCCACAGTTTCCATGATCTATGGTTCTGGTATGAGAAACATCAGTGCAGGAGCTGTAATTGCAGGAGCGTATTTTCCGGCAGAAGTACTGTTTCCGGTTATGATCGGAACTCTGTTCCAGCAGATCCTTGCAGCATTTTATGGAAGTATGGTACGTCGGGTACAGACGAAACAGCGGGAAAAGGAGGCGGGCTATGGAGTTTCAGCATGAACTGATCATTCCCAATGAGGGACTTCCTTTCAAACTTTTTCTCTTTGAAGGAAGAAACGGAAATTATGTCAGGGAAAAACATTGGCATACATCTATCGAGATTTTTACTGTGATGGAAGGAAATCTTTCTTTCTATATTAATGAGGTGGAATATCCGCTGAAGGCAGGAGAGTTTCTGATTATTAATTCCAATGAAGTACATTCTATCCAGGCACCGGTGCGGAATGAGACGATTGTATTGCAGATCCCGCTGAAGCAGTTTACGGATTATTTTACAGCGCAGAGGTTTATCAGGTTTCATAGTGGAAACACTTCGCAGAATAAGACTTTACGTTTCACATCTGAAGGAACAGAAGCGGAACAGATAAATGCAGGCTCAACGGAAAACGACAGCCGCATGGTTTTCCTGATCCGGGAATTATATCGGGTGTATGTATCCAGGGAGACAGGCTATGAGTTCCGTGCCAGGGCTGTCTTTTACGAGATTCTTTATCTCATGGTTTCCACCTACAGGGTCACAGAGGTGGAGGAAAGTGAGCTGAAAAACAGCCGTAGACTGGATGCTTTGTCAAAAATTACCACTTATATGAGAGAGCATTACAAAGAAGATCTCAGGCTTTCCGGCCTTGCAGCCATGTTCGGATATTCTGACGCATATCTTTCGAGAATGTTCCGTAAGTATGCGAAGGTCAATTTTAAGACATATTTGCAGGATATCCGCATGGCGTATGCCTATAAAGAGCTTCTGAATACCGATCATACGATCAGTTTTATCGCACTTGACAACGGTTTTGCAAGCAGCAGGGCTTTTTCCAAGGAATTTGTGAAACGGTACGGCATCCTGCCGGGCAAGGTGGAACGCCAGAAAAAATAAAATGTCAAAAAAGTGCTATGAATGAGACAAGAAAAACGGCGAAAAGCATACCATGATGTGGTATGCTTTTTTCAGTTGAAAACGAAACAGCGAATGAAGCTGTGAAACAGTAACTCTATAAGGAGGCTAAAACCGTGAAAATTCAGAAAGTAACAGATCCGGCTTTCCGCAAATACGGAAAAGTTCTGGAAGGATACAACTTCAGTGCACTTCTGAAAGAGATGAAACATACACCGGTTCCGGAAGATGTCGTATATGTTCCATCTGTAGAGGAGCTTGAAGCTCTTGAGGTGGAGAAAGACCTGAGAAACAGAGCTTTCGGCGGATTACCCATCGAGATTGGATACTGCAACGGTCACAACAGGAAACTGAACGCTGTAGAATACCACCGCAATTCCGAGATTAACGTAGCAGTGACAGATCTGGTACTGCTCATCGGACATCAGCAGGATATTGAACCGGATTTTACATATGACACAGCTAAGATCGAGGCATTCCTTGTGCCGGCAGGAACAGGAATCGAGGTTTATGCAACAACTCTTCACTATGCACCATGCCATGTGAACGAGAGCGGATTCCAGTGTGTAGTCGTTCTTCCAAGAGGAACCAACACAGACATCGATTTCCCGATGCCGAAAGATGGTGAGGATGGTCTTATGACAGCCAAAAATAAATGGCTCATTGCCCATGAGGATGCGAAGATCGAAGGCGCATTCAACGGCCTGAAAGGTGAGAATATCACACTTGAATGAGAAATATTCAGAACCATTCAGAGATGAAATAAAAGTAATTAATGATCTGCCTGTCTCAAGTGCAGAGAGGTATTTTTCAAAAAAGGAGAATGAATTATGAACAACATGCCAGAAGTTAAAGTTGGAATCGTTGCAGTCAGCAGAGACTGCTTTCCGGAAAGCCTTTCCGTAAACAGAAGAAAAGCTCTTGTAGAAGCTTACACAAAGAAATATGATGCAAAAGATATCTATGAGTGTCCGGTCTGTATCGTAGAGAGCGAGATCCATATGGTTCAGGCTCTTGAAGATATCAAAAAAGCGGGATGTAATGCACTTTGCGTATACCTTGGAAACTTCGGACCGGAGATTTCCGAGACACTTCTTGCAAAACATTTCGAGGGACCGAAGATGTTCATCGCAGCAGCAGAAGAAACACAGGACAATCTTTGCCAGGGACGTGGAGATGCTTACTGCGGTATGCTGAACGCAAGCTACAACCTGCAGCTTCGTAACGTAAAAGCTTATATTCCGGAGTATCCGGTAGGTGACGCAGAAGACTGTGCAGATATGATCCATGACTTCCTTCCAATCGCAAAAGCAATCGAGGGCTTAAGCAACCTGAAGATCATCAGCTTCGGACCGCGTCCTACAAACTTCCTTGCATGCAACGCACCGATCAAACAGCTTTACAATCTTGGCGTAGAGATTGAGGAGAACTCAGAGCTGGATCTTTTCGAGGCATTTAACAATCATGCAGGTGATGAGAGAATCCCGGCAATCGTTAAAGAGATGGAAGAGGAGCTTGGCGCAGGAAACAAGAAACCGGAGATCCTTCCGAAACTTGCACAGTATGAGCTGACTCTGAAAGACTGGGTAAGAGATCACAAAGGATATCGTAAATATGTAACACTGACAGGTAAATGCTGGCCGGCATTCCAGACACAGTTCGGATTCGTTCCATGTTATGTAAACAGTCGTCTGACAGCACAGGGTATTCCTGTATCCTGTGAGGTTGATATTTACGGAACATTAAGTGAGTTCATCGGACAGGTTGTAAGTGATGATATCGTTACACTTCTTGATATCAACAACTCCGTACCGAAGGATATGTATAAAGAGTCCATTGAAGGCAAATTCAACTATACACTTCAGGATACATTTATGGGATTCCACTGTGGAAACACGGCATCCAGCAAGCTGTCCTTCTGTGAGATGAAATACCAGATGATCATGGCAAGATCCCTTCCGGTTGAAGTTACAAACGGAACTCTTGAGGGAGATATCAAACCTGGAGATATCACATTCTACCGTCTGCAGAGCACAGCTGACAACAAGCTTCGTGCATACATTGCACATGGTGAAGTTCTTCCGGTTGCAACACGTTCCTTCGGAGCTATCGGTGTATTCGCAATTCCGGAGATGGGACGTTTCTACCGCCATGTACTGATCGAGGGAGGCTTCCCACATCACGGAGCTGTAGCATTCGGACATCACGGAAAAGCTCTCTTCGAGGTATTCAAATACATCGGTGTACCGGTTGAGGAGATCGGTTACAACCAGCCGGCAGGCGTAAGATATCCGACAGAAAATCCTTGGAGATAATCAAGAAAGGATAAGATCATCCGCACGGCGGCCTGATCTGCTAAATCAAACATGATCCGGAAACCGCGAGCTCTCAGGCGTGCAGACGCTGCGAACTGAGAGACGCGGTTTCTGTATTTACAGGTTACTGTTCACTGGTAATATTCCGCGAAGCGTGTTACTGGTCACGGAGTGAACAGTAACATTTACAGGAGGAAAATCACTATGTATTATATTGGCGTTGATCTTGGAACTTCAGCTGTAAAGCTTCTTCTTATGGAAGAATCCGGAAAGATCTGCAACATCGTATCAAAAGAATATCCGCTGTTCTTCCCTCATCCGGGCTGGTCTGAACAGAACCCGGAAGACTGGTTCACCCAGAGCATGGAAGGAATCAAAGAGCTCACAGAAGGAATCGACCGCAAAGAAGTAGCAGGAATCGGTTTTGGCGGCCAGATGCACGGCCTTGTAACACTTGATAAAGATGACAATGTGATCCGTCCGGCGATCCTCTGGAATGACGGACGTACAGGCGAGGAGACAGAATATCTGAACACAGTCATCGGAAAAGACAAACTTTCCCAGTACACGGCAAACATCGCATTTGCAGGATTTACAGCACCGAAGATCCTCTGGATGCAGAAAAATGAGCCAGAGAATTTCAAAAAAGTAGTAAAGATCATGCTTCCGAAAGATTATCTTGCATATCGTTTAAGCGGATCTTTCTGCACAGATGTTTCCGATGCTTCCGGCATGCTCCTTCTTGATGTGAAGAATCGCTGCTGGTCAAAAGAGATGCTTGAGATTTGCCATATCACAGAGGAGCAGCTTCCGAAGCTGTATGAGAGCTGGCAGGTAGTTGGAACTCTGAAACCGGAAGTAGCGAAAGAGCTTGGCTTCTCAGAAGATGTGAAGGTTGTAGCAGGAGCAGGCGATAATGCTGCAGCAGCTGTTGGAACAGGAACTGTTGGTGATGGCCAGTGCAACATTTCCCTTGGAACATCCGGTACCATCTTTATTTCCAGCAAAGATTTCGGAGTAGATGAAAACAATGCACTTCATTCTTTTGACCATGCAGATGGAAGCTATCACCTTATGGGTTGCATGTTAAGTGCTGCATCCTGCAACAAATGGTGGTCTGAGGAGATTCTTAAGACAAAGGATTTCGTGGCAGAGCAGGCACCGATCCGGAAGCTTGGTGAGAATCAGGTATTCTTCCTTCCGTATCTGATGGGAGAGAGATCTCCGCATAACAACCCGGATGCAAGAGGCGTATTTTTCGGAATGTCCATGGATACCACAAGAGCAGATATGACACAGGCAGTATTGGAGGGTGTTGCTTTCGGACTTCGTGATTCCCTGGAGGTTGCAAGAAGCCTTGGAATCAATATCGAGCGCACAAAGATCTGCGGCGGCGGAGCTAAGAGTCCTCTCTGGAAAAAGATCATCGCAAATGTGATGAACCTGAAAGTTGATGTGCCGGAGAATGAGGAAGGTCCGTCCATGGGTGGCGCAATGCTGGCAGCAGTAGGCTGCGGCGCATACCCGGATGTAGAGACTATCTGCAAAAAAATGGTTAAAGTCGTAGATACCGTAGAGCCGGATCCAGAACTGGTTGCCAAATATGAGGAGAAATACCAGAAATTCCGCAAACTGTATCCGACTATGAAAGAGCTGTTTTAACGAATCAGGAGCATGTGAGAAATCACAGCTCCTGATTTTTTCTGTATTGCCTTGGCGTACAGCCTTTTATTTTCGTAAATACTTTTGTGTAATAATTAGAGTCCGAAAAACCGGATAGTAAACCTGCTTCTGTGATAGAACAGGAGGAATCCTCCAGATATTCCAGGCTGCGTTCGATCCGGTATTCCTGGATATATCCAAACAGCGTAATGTTCATGCACTTTTTGAAAAGACGGCTGCATTCACTGGGGCTTAAGTGAATCAGTCCTGCGATATCATCCAGGAGGATTTTTTCGGAATAATGTTCTGCAATATAGGACATGATCCTTCGGATGCGGCGGTAATTTTCTTCATCCTGACCGGAAGGAGCTGGTGCCTTATCAAGCATGTTCTTGCAGAGAGTTTTCCAGAAATGCTGCAGTCTGGCAATCATGTCAAATTCGTACATTGGTTCACGTTTGCAGTCCAGAGCGATGATTTCACGGATATCTTTCACTGCGTCTTTATGCCATTCGCTGGAAAAATCCAGGGGGATGGCAGAGAGGGAAAAACTGCGCAGGACAGGCTCTGTATATTTCTGGAACAGGATACTGCCTGAAAAACCGTAGATCAGTTTAGGATCAAAGGTGACGGGAATGTATTTACAGTCCTGGTTATGGTACATATATCCTGCATGGAGAGCATTGGCATTGCCGAAGAGTGCCTGGCCTTCCTTAAGGTGAAATGTGTTTTGATTGACTTTGTAGAGCATTTCACCTTTTTCCACATAGGTGAGCTCGATCTCCGGGTGCCAGTGCCAGAGAAAAGATCCGGTTTCATATCCGGAAAGACATTCATAGCTTACCAGGCACGGAAATGCACTGTCGCCGTGCTTTTTCAGTTCTTTTCCGACTGTGTTGGTGATGATCTGCATGAAAAACGTTCCCCCTTTTTCTGAACTTTATTTTAACAGAAAGAAATGCGGAAGGAAAGTATCATACCAGGATTAGAGATTTTTCTGTGAACTTTGTTTACAAAAACATTTTACGGAGTATTACCTGTGAACAATGATAACAGTAACGATAAATCCATGCCATGTGACAATATGTGCATGGACAGAAGTGATAAAATAGGATAAGATAATTCGCGGTAAAGAACAAAAAACAACATAAACAGTTATGATAAAGGAGAAAATATATGAATATATCACATTGGATCTGGTATCCGGGAGATTTTGAAGTCTATCATGGAATGCTGCAGAATTTCAGCAGGGAGGAGAGAGACTTTATCTGGCCGGCATATTATCACCTGGATGACTGCAGAAAGCATGTACGTTTTACAAGAGAATATGATCTGAAAAAAGAGGAGACCGTTACAGTGTACGCAAACTGTCTCGGTTATTACCGCATAAATGACATAAAGAAGAGGTTTGGGGAGCCGGTAGTATGCGGTCCCGGAAAACAGAAATTTGAGATCTACGCAGGAATGCCGGCAGGAGTTCCGTCTGTGCGTATCGAGGGCGAAACGATCACCTCAGACAGGGGATGGTTTGCGGATGATTTTGTCAGCAATCCGGTACCTGTAGGGTATAATAAGATCTACACAGCGAGGGAGCAGAACCCGTCCGTATGGGTATACGACGAAAAAGAATATCTGCCGTCTGAGATCCGTGAGGATGAAAGCGGTGTCCTGTTCGTATTTGAGACAGAGCTTACAGCTGTTCTGAAGGCAGAGTTCCCGAAAGGATTCCGTGAGATGACACTGTGTTACGGTGAGTCTGAGACTGAAGCCAGAGATACAGTAAACTGCTATTACAGCCAGACTTTACATGCGCCGGAAGATGAGATCATCCGGAGAGCGTTTCGCTATGTGTTTGTGCCGGGCGCACATAAAGATGAGATCAGTATTAAGGCGATCCATCAGTATGTGGACATCCCGGTTCGCGCATCTTTTTCTTCTTCAGATGAACTGATCAATAAGATCTGGGATGTGGCAGTGTGGACATTTCAGCTCTGCAGCGGAATCTTCTTTATTGACGGTGTTAAACGCGACCGCTGGATCTGGTCCGGAGATGCATACCAGAGCTATTTTGTAAACCAGTATCTGATGTTTGATGAGGACATCAACCGCAGAACTCTCTGGGCTTTGATTGGAAACAGCCCGATCCGCCAGCATATCAATACCATCGTGGATTATTCTATGTACTGGGTCATTGGAATCCTGAATCATTACCGCATGACGGGTGACGAAGAGTTTGTAAATGCAATCTATCCGAGAATGACTGCAATGATGGATTTCCTGGGTGGTCAGCTGGATGAGAATGGCTTTATCGTAGGACGCGAAGGTGACTGGATCTTTGTTGACTGGGCTGATATAGACAAAGAAGGCGCAATCTGTGCAGAGCAGATGCTTCTTGCTATGTGCTATCAGACTATGGCGCAGGCAGATGAGCTTGTTCTTGGTGACGGTTCCCAGTGGCAGGAGAAATATAAGACACTGACAGCGCAGATTGAGGAGTTTTACTGGAATGAAGAAAAGGGCGCATACATCGACAGCTTTTCATCAGGAAAGAACAATGTGACACGCCATGCCAATATTTTTGCAATCCTCTTTGGCTTTGCAGATGATGCGCGCAAAGAACTTCTGATGAAAAATGTGATCGAGAATGATGATATCCCACAGATCACAACTCCGTACTTCAAGTTCTATGAGCTTGAGGCCATGTGCGCGATGGGACGTTTTGATAATGTGAAGAAGATGATGGAGAGCTACTGGGGCGGCATGCTCGCACAGGGAGCTGTCACATTCTGGGAGGAGTTTGATCCGGAGAAGAAGCCGGAGGAACAGTATGAGATGTACGGAGATCCTTTTGGAAAGAGCTTCTGCCATGCATGGGCTGCAAGCCCGATTTATCTTCTTGGAAGATATTTTGCAGGCATCCAGCTTACAGATACTGCATATAAGACCTTCACTGTAAAGCCGGAGACAGAGACTTTTGAGATCATGGACTGCACCTTCCCTGTAAAAGGCGGCCTGGTTCATGTACAGTGGGATGAGAAGACTCTGATAGTGGAGAGCAGCGTTTCCGGTGGAACTCTGATCTATGGTGGAAAAGAATATGCACTGGAGCCAGGAAAATTGGTTCAGACCACAAAATAATACTGTTTTTACGCAAAATCTTTATGGACATAGATAGTAAGGCTGTTATAATAAAGATACACTGATGTGACGGAAACAAGCAGCCGGTACGGCGGCCGCGGACAAAGAGATCACCGGAGTGATGAACCCCGGAATATTGCGAAAAACAGGAGGAAATTAAAATGGGAGCAATCAAAATTCCATCAGCAGACCTGCTGAAAAAAATTTACGGAGAAACAGAAGAGAGCAGTGCGCGTTTTACAAGCCTGGCAGAGAACTTTGAGAAAAAGTATCATCATGACAATGCAGAATTCTTCACTGCACCAGGACGTACGGAGATCATCGGAAACCATGTTGACCATAACGGCGGACAGATCATTGCTGCAAGTATCGACCTTGATACTATTGGTGCTGCATGCCCTAACGGAACCAATGTGATCCATATGGTAAGTGAAGGATACAAACAGGAAGTGGTTGTAGACCTTGACAAGCTCAGTACAGAGAGATACACAAAGGGAACAGATGCACTTGTTGCAGGTATCATGGAATATATGCAGAAAAAAGGCTATGCAACAGGCGGTTTTGATGCTTATGTTTCCACTAAGGTTATTGCAGCAGCAGGTGTCAGCTCTTCCGCATCTTTTGAGATGCTTGTTTGTGCCATTACCAATCATTTCTTTAATGAAGGAAAACTTGAGTATGGTGAGTACGCAAGAGCAGGACAGTACGCAGAGAATGTATACTGGAAAAAAGCTTCCGGCCTGATGGATCAGATGGCATGCGCTGCCGGCGGCCCGATCCTTCTGGATTTTTCAGACAAAGAGAATATCAGCTGTGAGAAGATCGCTTTTTCCTTCGAGGATATGGGTTACAGACTTGTGATCGTAAATACGGGAAAAGGTCATGCAGATCTCAGCGAGGAATATTCTTCGATTCCTATGGAGATGAAAGAAGCTGCAAAAGCTATGGGCGTAGAGCTTCTCTGCGAGTCCAACATGGAGAAGCTTCTTGCTCATGTTAAGGATATCCCGAATGACCGTGCTGTTCTCCGTGCTATGCACTTCTATGAAGAAAACAGACGCGTTGCAGATGCTGTAAAAGCTGTTGAGAACAAAGATGGAGAGGGATTCTTACGTCTTCTCGAGGAATCCGGAAATTCTTCCTGGGAGTGGCTGCAGAACTGTTATTCTCTCCAGAACTGCAAGGAGCAGAAGATCACATTAAGCCTTGCACTTACCAAACTTTTCCTGAACAAGATCGGTGCAGGTATCTGCAGAGTTCACGGCGGCGGTTTTGCTGGTGTTATCATGTGCGTATTGCCGATCAAAGATACAGACGCTTATGTAGATTACATGTCTGAGTATGTTGGACGCGAGAATGTTTACCCGATGAACATCCGCAGCACAGGAGCTGTACATATCGGATAATACGGATCATCAGATAAAACATATCATATGGGTCGGGTAATGCATCGATACATATCAGATGATCAGAACACAGATAAACAGGTATAATAGATAAATTTCTACGTTAAAAAGGCGGCCGAAACATGGAATGATAGCTTTTGCATCAGGCAATCCATGAAGGACCGCTTTTTCTGACGGATGCTTCCGATTTTTTAATCAAAATTTTATGGTTTGTTTCTGAATGGATATGGCAGAGTATGGTATAATGGGGAAAAATTATGATCATATATACACATGAAGATTGAAGAAGCTGTATATAACGACCTGATTTGTGTATATCACGATATTATACTTTGTAAAGAGAGGTTAAACGGATAAATATGGGCAGAAGAGAATTTCTGGAGATTTTGAGAGGGCAGTTGTCCGGGCAGATGGCACAGGGAAAGGCTGCGGCGCATGTACGGTATTATGAAGATTATATTCAGTCTCAGGTCCGCAGCGGACGAAGTGAGACAGATGTGCTTGCAGAACTTGGTGATCCAAGACTGATCGCAAGAACTCTTATTGATACAGATGATGGAACAGAAGTTTATGATGAATCAGGGTATGCAGAGGAGAGCTACGGCTCTGATGACTATGCAGAAAACAGTACCGGAAATACAACCGGTAGGACTAAAAGCTACAGACTGGATCTTGGCACATGGTACGGAAAAGCAATTGTGATCGCCATTGCAGTGATAATTGTGATACTTTTGGCAACCGTTTTGGTAGCAGTTGCTCCTTTTGTGATAACTTTTTGTATAGTTTTGTATCTGATATCATGGTTTAAGAAAAGAAGAGCATAATTGTCTTATAATATTATAATACCACTTTACAACTTTATAAAATAATGCTCCTGCTTAACAATCGCCCGCTTTAAGGCATTTATTACTGAGGATGATTTTATTCGGATTTCGATGTTTTTCACGAAAGTGGCAAAAAATACCTGCTGGCGTATACCCTCGCTTAATGCAAAACGGAAATCCTGCACGCTTTTATCTCGGAAATCAGAAAAGCTTTCATCTTGATATGGCAATAACTTCATCGCACAATAAGCAACATTGATCAGATTGATCATCATCTCAATGCCCTTGCAGCTCCGTACCATGTAGCTGCATAGCGACCAGAAAGTTTTCTGTTCATAGTAGCTGATTTCAATATTCCAGCGAAACGAATAAAGAAATAGCGGAATATATTTCATCCGGTCACTTCCGGTTTGATTTAAAGGTGAAGATTCCTGCCATGCACAGAAAATCTGCAGTTCTTCGGGCGATATCGTGCTAAAAAACAGGCGTTTGGTTCCTCCGGTTCTGGATGTTGATGTAACATAAGCAAGAACCTCGCGTGTTCCAAAAAGATTTGTCAGGACACGGCGAACACCGGTATAATAATCGCCAGCCTTTTCATCAGAGAGAGTAAAATCATCTTCTATTGAAAGACGCCTTCCGTGTTTTGATGGTCTGCCCCTGTGACCTGTAGGAGCCGGGGCAAAGTCATAAATGACAGAGTCGGATCTTGCGTTTCCAATCAGATCAAGGTTTTCATATTCTTCAATGATAGAAACCAGATTCTATAGGAACACGCATAATAAAAGGCATTCAGCGACTTTGTCGTAATACCGGATAAAAAGTGTCGGTACAAAAAACGTATGGAATGAGCCGACTCCAAAGCCAGTATTGAGAGTATCAACAGAAACAGCATTTCAGCACTTGGGGCTGAAAAAGTTTCAAAATATGCTGAAAAATATTTATGAAGTCTACCAATCAATGTCTTTTCGTTGTATAATCCCATCTTTGACAGTTGTAAGGTGACAAAACGGCTACAAACCCAGTAAATATGGGTATTGTGGCTGTTTTTCTTTTTGCATCGATATGTACTATATTATTCTTACTTTGATTTTATCTGTTTTGTATTCTTGATGAGGGTTCGCATATCTGCTTTAGTAATGAATTCATGATCCGTTCTAAAATCAAATATTTTATGCAAGGCATCGGTTAGTTCAGTTCTTGTATAAGAGGGTATATATCCGCTCGCTGTGTTCAGCAGAGTCATTTGCATAGAGCGTAATGTTTCCAATATCTGGTCTGCTGTATAAAGATTCCCAAGTTTCTTTTCCAGTAGACGGTAGAGTAGAAGGCTGATATAACAAGTCATGAAATGGGCTTTTATCCGATCTTCTCTTCTGACATATATTGGTCTTGCTTCGAATTCTGTTTTCATGATCCGGAAGTTTTCTTCGATTTCCCAGCGTTGTTTATTGATCTTTATGATCTCTGAAACATCACCTTCCAGGTTTGTGATAACTGCATAAAACCCATCATACATTTCTTCTTTCTGGATCTGTTCTTTATCAAGATCGTAAACTTGTTTTTCAGCAATCTCACCAGCAGTAGTAACGGAAGTCTTTTTTACGAAACGCATAGGATCGTTTTGGTTCTTCCCTTTTCTTTTGCGCCCAGGTGTTGTGATTATCCGTTCAGCCCGTTCAATTTGTCGGGCGCGGATCTTTCTCTGGTAGGCTTTGTACTTAGGAGAATAAGTGGCAATTAAAGTCTCATCCATGTCACCTGTAACAACAGGTATTTCCTTGTAGTAGATCGTGTTATAGACTTCTTCATCCGATTCGTCCAGCGTGCGGATGTCTATAAATCTATCCGCTCCGATCCTGCGGAACTGAGTCGGGTTCAGAGCAATCTCACGATCCTCTTTTTTCATTTTTTTCAAAGAATGTGCGATGATATAAGCGCGGTTTCTTAAGGGATTGAATCTTCGGTTGGCTGTACTTCCAAGTCCCGAATCCGAACAATAAATGAATTCGCTGCAATTAAAATCCTGAAGGATTTTAGACTCCAATGGTTTCAAAGTCGTCTGTTCGTTCTGGTTACCCGGAAAGATGTCGAAGGCAAGAGGAAGGCCATCTGCATCCATAAACAATCCCATAGTTACGATTGGATTAGGACGGTTTTCTTTACTTTTTCTATAGCGTCGGAGATTATCTTCTTCTTCGATTTCAAAGTAATAATTCGTGCAGTCATAATAAAGGACACGATCGTTTCTTGGATAGAGAAAATTTGTATTTTTATAAAGTTCACTCTGTATAAAATCAGATTCCCCTGCGATCACGGAAAGAGAACGATATACGTCCTGGAGACTGTATTTAGGCGGTTCCAATAGAGACTGACAGTACTCATAGCTGGCCAGCTTGCTGGCTGGGGAAAGAATCCTTGCATAAACGAGATCTGTGAGTATCGCATTCAGATTATATTTAAATTTATGTCTGCTTTTGATTGTCCGACAGACTTTGTCTAAACGGAGCTGAGTGCACAGTTCCTGAAGAAACAGATATCCAACATTGAAAGAACGACGCTCATTCATAGGGATAGTTGCAGCTTTGGAGAACTCTACAGACACTTTTCCGGTATGCTGCTTATAAAGTTCTGTTT
>OCGZ01000450.1_pt1 | contig 27982 bp, 28 predicted proteins | sample 1538711 | NCBI WGS metagenome assembly OCGZ01 (sample SAMN04571720, study PRJEB22368) | human gut metagenome | biome: human gut; material: stool | host: Homo sapiens | place: Luxembourg | collected 2012-08-17
GTAAATCGTCGGCCTGATCATCAGTTCCTGCATAATTTCTCCTCCTGTCAGCCCCGCATTTCGCAGAAGCTCTCCATAAAAATTTTTATACAGCTATAATAGCACAGGCAGCCAGCCATCCGCAATCCGCAGTACCACCCGCCCACTATAAAACAGATCATGTCCCAAAGCAGACCTTCACCTTTCATTCCACCACCCGGAATATGATTCTCTCAACCACAGATTTCAACATCCATGAGTCAGAAGTGTACCATACATCTCCGGTCTCCGATCCCGGAAAACACCCCACTCCCGTCTCTTCTGCGCGATGGCATCCAGATCAAACTCCGCAGTGATCACACCCTCAGTCTCTCTGTCAGCCTCAGCCACCAGTCCACCGGTCTCATCCGCAATAAATGAAGAACCATAAAACGTCATCTCCGAATTCTTCTGCACCTCATGACCAATCCGATTGGAAGCAACTACAGGCATGATATTTGCAGCCGCATGTCCCTGCATACATCTCTGCCAGTGCGGTTTGGAATCCGTCTGAAGAACCGGCTCGCTGCCGATGGCAGTGGGGTAAAGCAGGATCTCCGCCCCCAGAAGCGCCATACATCTGGCAGCTTCCGGAAACCACTGATCCCAGCAGATTCCCACACCAGTTTTTCCGCTTTTGCAAGCGTCGCTTCTCTGTCCCATGTGCAGCTCATCTGTGTAGCCGCTACTACAACTTTCCGCATAAATTTTCAAGTCCCTTCTGTTCTATAACTGAAACTTCCTTTTCACTGCATCCACCAGGAAATCCGCGGTGCCTTCCACACCAAGAAAACTGCTGTCCACAAGAATACTCTTATGATTCTTGTCATCCGGATGATAACCCGCATACTGCATGTGATAGGAATCACGGGCTTCATCAACAGACACGATCATTTTTCTGGCCTCTTCAACCTCAATATTCAGGTCCTTTACACAATGCTCCACACGAACCTCATACGGCGCATAAATATAAATATGCATGGCGTTTTCCATCTCTTCCAGAGTGAAATCCGCACATCTTCCCACAATAATACAGGTCTCTTTTTCCGCAAGAAATTTAATGATGTTCTGCTGCGCCTCAAAAATTTTATCCTGTGTATTGCTGGTTCCCTTTCCAAGAGGAAACATCATTCTTGCAAAAGGACTGACTTTGACTTTTTTCGCAGTTTCCTCCGCTTCATCCACAACAGACACCGGAAGGTTCAGCTTATTTGCAGCCTGATCCACAATATCCCTGTCATAATATTCAATCCCCAGCTTCTCCGCCATCTTTTTCGCGATAGGACGGCCCATGCTTCCAAACTGTCTGGTGATCGTAACTACGTACTTACTTTTTCCCATATGATTTCCTCCAATTTAAGAGACACATCCTTCCGATATACCCCTGAAAAACGGCAAAGCGGACATTTTCATTCCGCTTTCCCTTTGCATTTAATGTTCATACCATCCGACGATTCCCGGATTCAGATTAATATTGATCTGCTTGATCTCCTGATACTCCTCGAGACCCTGAACACCCAGATCACGACCGATTCCGGACTTCTTGTAACCGCCCCACGGAGCTTCATTAAATGCCGGGTTATAACAGTTGATCCAGGTAATACCTGCACGGATCTCCTTGATCACCCGAAGCGCTCTGGAACCATCGGCGGTAAATACCGCTCCAGCCAGACCATACTCCGTATCATTTGCCATGTCAATGGCCTCCTGCTCTGTCTTAAACGTCTGGATGGTCACAACCGGCCCGAAAATCTCCTCCCGGACAATAGTCATATCCGAAGTACAGTTATCAAACACCGTCGGTCTTACATAAAAACCTTTCGCACATTCCCCTTCTGTGTAACGCTCGCCGCCGCACACAAGAGTAGCACCTTCCTCAACACCCTTCTTAATATATCCAAGAACTTTATTCATATGGCTCTCAGAAACCAAAGGCCCCATATCCGGATTCTCCATAGGATCTCCAATGGTGATGGCATTTGCTTTCTTTGCAAGACGTTTCACAAATTCATCCTTGATACTTTCCTCGATGATAATTCTGGAACCTGCGGAGCACACCTCGCCCTGATTCAGGAAAATACCGATCATAGCCCATTCCACTGCGCCGTCCAGATCCGCATCTGCAAAGATCACATTGGGTGACTTTCCGCCAAGCTCAAGGCCGATCTTTTTTACATTACCTGCTGCCGCACGCATGATACTCTGTCCAACTTCCGTACTTCCGGTAAAAGTAACCATATCCACATCTTTGCTCTCCGCAATGCGGTTTCCTGTGATTCCGCCAGGTCCAAGGATCAGGTTCACGCTGCCCTTCGGCATTCCGATCTTCTCAAAAATCCCAAACAGTTTCACACAGGAAAGCACACAGTTGGAACTTGGTTTAAACACCACACTGTTACCTGCTGCCAGTGCAGGAGCCAGTTTCCACACACCCATCAGCAGCGGATAGTTCCATGGAGTGATCAGTCCGCACACGCCAACCGGCTCATGAACTGTATAGGAATGCATTTTTCCAAAACCTTCATTTACTTCATAAACGCCGCCCTGTGGCATTTTTAAAAGTCCTGCATAATAGCGGAAACAGTGAACTGCGTCATCCACATCAGCCTCTGCCTCTCTTAAGGGTTTTCCATGATCCATGCAGTCCAGCTTCGCAAAATCCTCTTTTTCCGCATCAATGGCATCCGCGATCTGAAGAAGGATATCCGCTCTTGTCTGGGAATCCATGTCACGCCATTCCCTTGTCACATAAAAAGATTTTTTTGCCGCTGCAATGGCTTTATCTACATCTTCCACATTACCTTCCGTTACCATGGCAAGAACCTCACCATTTGAAGGATTTAATGTAGGAACTGATTTTCCTGTGCTGCCTTCTACCCATTCACCATCAATAAACATTTTCTGAAGTTCCATAATCGTCCTCCTTTTATTTTCTTAACCAGTTCAAATAATTGACTCATTTTATAATCTTCTCATTCCCTCTTCTGACTCGCGCGATCACCGGATTTTCTCACCCTCAAAATAATTCGCTTCCACCTTCATCTCCCGGATTTCTTCTTTATCCACTTCAAAAAGATCTCCGCTGAGAACAATGATATCTGCCATTTTTCCCGGCTCCAGGGTTCCCATGGAATCTTCCACATGATAAACACGGGCTGCGCCGGAAGTATAAGCTTTCAGAGTATCTGCCATGGAGATTTTTTCCCAGGGGTTGGTGGATGTCAGGTTTCCGTCATCATCTCTTCTTGTAACTGCCGCATAGATCGTCGTAAAGGGATCTATGGTCACAACAGGATAATCGGTTCCAAGTGCCAGCGCTCCTTCATGCTCCAGCAAAGTCCGGAACGGCCACTGAAGCCTTGCCCGTTTTTCCCCGATCTGGTTCACCTTTCCATTTGCCGCAAGAGTTACATGATAGGGCTGGACCGAAGGAACTACATCAAGCTCCGCAAAACGATCCAGATCATCGGGATGGATATTTTCGATATGCTCTATGGTGTTTCGAAGACCATGCGCTCCGTTTACCTCCGCAGATTTTTCAAAAAGATCCAACGCCATCCGCACGGAACCATCTGCGATACAGTGAAGCCTTACCTGGATCCCCGCCTTGTTTGCCGCAATGATCTCTTTTTTCATTTTTCGCTCCGGCCATAACGGAAGTCCCTCACCGCAGGTCTCAGGCTTATCAGTATAAGGCTCCAGAAGAAGACCTGTGTAAGTCTCCGTCACACCATCAATAAATCCCTTCACCCCTGCAATGTGAAAATGCGGGGAATCAAAATGCTTCTGAAATTTAAAATATCCGGAAAATTCCGTATATCCGAAAAGCTTCATATAGGAAAAGATCTGCGCTTTAAGCCCCTCTTCCTCATCCAGTTTTTTCAGGATGTCATATTTCTTCATGGTTTCTTCTGTGTAATCATCTGCAAACATTTCACTTGCCGCTGCAATTCCATGATCAGCCAGAACCTCCTGGAAATTCCGGTGGATCTCCAGCATCTCTTCCTCCGAAAACTCCATATATTTCTTCTGTGCCGGTTCACAGGCCGCCGGTTCCAGAAGAAGGCCACTTAATTCACCATTTTCAAACTTTACATTTACACCGTTATCCATTTTTCGGTTGGGATCGATCCCCGCCTCTTCCAGCGCTCTGGAATTCAGCCACATGCTGTGGCAGTCTGCACAGAAAAGATATACCGGCCTGTCGGGAATGGCCTCATCCAGAAGTCTTTTATCCGGAAGCGGCTCATCGCCCCAGTTTGTGATAAACCATCCGGAACCACGGATCCTTTTATAATCCGGATGGGCCTCTGCAAATTCCTTAATGATCTTCACACATTCCGCCTGGGAGCGTCCTTTTCCCAGATCCGAACACACATATCTGCTTCCGTCAACGGCCCCGGAAAAAAGATGGGTATGTGCATCCAGGAAAGAGGACATAATCATTTTTTCTCCGTAATCGTAAAGAGGCCAGTCTGCATAATCCTTATCTCTCTGGAAATCCCAGGGAAGAACTGCCTGGATCTTTTTGTCCACTACTGCGATCGCAGCCGGTCTTGGGAAATCTTCAAGGCCTGTAAAAACAGCTTTACTTCTCAGAATAAATTTTCCCATAAGTCATGCCTCCTACATCACAAAACCACAGATCAGAAATCCCACAACAGAAAGTACACTTGCAATGATGACATATGGAAGCTGTGTCAGCGCATGTTCCATATTGTCAATGCCTGCACTCTGGGAAGAAAGAAGTGTTGCATCTGTATAAAAGCAGGCATGGCTTCCGAATGCACCACCGGAAATGATCGCTGCCATGATCAGGATCGGGTTGGCACTGATCGCTGCTCCAAGAGGAAATACGATCGGTGCAACGACTGCACTCATGCCCCAGAGAGAACCGGTAGTAAAGGTAAGTGCCGCAACCAGAACAAAAGCGATCGCCGGGAAAACAGGGCCCCAGAGAAGCGGTTTAGCAACAGAAATAATAAAGTCTGTCATTCCCATTCCTTCTGTCACTTTCTGAAGAACAAAAGCAACTACAAGAAGGATCAGGATGGGAAGCATATCTGCAAAGCCACGGACGATCAGGTTAAAGAAATCATCCAGTGCAACCACTTTCTGCGGTACATAAAGCACGAAACAGATGATCAGGGAAACCACAACTGCCAGAAGCAGGTTACTGGTCGCAATAGCGATGGCAACCAGCACGCCCATCGGAATCACGAAATTCCAGATGTTACCATCTTCCTCATAACCTTTTCTGTCATCATGGTTATATTTTCTGCTGGCATCGCTGTAAACCTTACCAGTCTCCTCCACACGTTTATAGGCTTTTTTCATTGCACCAAGCTTCGGCATCACACCCAGCGCAAAGAGGAAAACAATAGCAATGGTAAGGATCGGATAAAAGCAATACGGAATCGCGTGGATATAAGCCTGGATACCGGTTTTAAATCCCAGCACCTTCACACTTGCCTGGTCAATAAAAAGACTTGCGTAAAAAACAGCCCATGTAGAAAACGGAAGCAGTACACACACCGGAGCACCGGTGGCATCCAGCATATAAGCCAGCGCCTCTCTCGGGATCTTACGTTTGTCGCAGACACCTTTCATGCAGACACCGATGGAAAGCACATTCAGATAATCATCCACAAAGATCAGGATACCCATAACAAAAGTAGTAAGAAGGGTTCTTCTCTCGGTATTACAGAACTTCGAAACCAGTTTCTGGAAACCAAAAGTGCCTTTCGACTCCTGAAGAAGAGCGATCAGACTTCCAAACAGACCACACACCAGAACGATCCATACATTTTCAGCAAGCACATCCTGGATCAGCGTACACCACTGCGGCAGAAAATCCTTCCCATACATGAATATGGCCGCCAGAAGAGAACCTCCGATCAGAAATTCCACACATCTCCTGGTTGCGATCGCACCGACGATAATAATCAGAAGAATAAAAATTGCAATCAGTCCAGTATTCATTTTTTTCTCCCCTTTCCTTCTGTAAACCAGAAAGAGGCATACCCGTTAAACGGATATGCCCCTTTGCATCAACAGTCTTTTTCGTGAAACAAAAAATGGCGTATTCATTGCGTTTCCGCAATCAATACACCATCGTACGTTTCGTGTTTTTTATTATTTTGATACTGATATACTATTATTTTTCAATCGCTGATACAATGCTTAATTTCGGGAGTTAAATTAATACTTTTCAAGTACATATACTTGATTTCAAGTATATGTGATAGTATACTGATTTCAAATAATTCAAAGGAGAATAAACCATGGAAAAAAATACCTTCCTTATGATCAACGACATGATCTATGACCTCTATTCCTGCACCAGCCTCAATGAAATCAAAGCCAAATTCCTCCTCCGACTGAAAATGGTCATCCCCTACAGCTACGCCAGCATCCTCCTCCACGAAACCACCGAAGACCCGGACACCATCCGCCTCACCACCCCCATCTGCATCCCCGAATCCTTCACTGAAGCAGAAAACGAATACATGAAGGTCGCAGATGAAGACCACCTTCTCTGGCTTCTCCACTCCCGGGAACCCCGCCTCGTCCGCGAAAGCGATCTCCTGGAAGACCAGCAGCGACTCAACTCGCCCCTCTATGTCCACTGCTACCGCAAATACAACATCTTCGACTCCATGCAATACGCCAGCGTCTACCAGCAGGAACTCCTGGGAATCCTCACCCTCTTCCGCACCGAAAAAGACGGCCCTTTCACCAATGAAGACATGTTCTACCTCCAGGCCATCGGCATGCACTTAAACGCCGTCCTCTACCAGATCACCCACAGTCAGCCTCAGACCAACGACCTCAAACAGACTCTCGCCTACCTGAAAAACACCTGCCACCTCACAAACCGTGAACTCCAGATTGCCGAACAGGTCTACCAGTACCGCAACAATGATGAAATTGCCCAATCCCTTGGCATCAGGGAAAATACTCTTCAGAAGCACTTGCAGAATATTTTTCGTAAGACTAATGTGACTTCCCGGTGGGAGCTTCTGAGATTGCGTATGCAGTGATGGTGTATGTAGGATGTTTGAAAAAGGCTTCGTAGCCACCCAATCCTGGGTCAGCCACGAAGCCTTAATTTTTTATACGTATATCTATCTCACATGCTTATCTACGTCTATCACAACTGGTTCCAATATCAGTCTTTCAATCCATTCTGCTCAAAATCCCTGAACAAACTGGCTTCACCATCATCCGCAAACGCATTCGCATCGCCCTGCTCAGAACCATCCTGTCCTCCCTCGATACTCTCATCCTGGGAATCCTGGCTATCCTGTGCCGCGCTTTCATCAGAGCTGTCCTTACTATCCTTGCTGGAACTGTCATCCTTACCAAGTTTCACAGTAAGTGTCTTCTCCTTATACTCATTACCATCCAGAACCGCAACCGTAACATCAATCTTTTCCTTCGGCTCATAATACTGAAGCAGCTCAACCAGCTGATCAATACTGGTAATGGTCTTACCATCAAACTCCGTAATAACCATATTCTTAGTAATACCCGCATCATCAGCCGGGCCACCCTCAGTCACCTCAGTAACAAACACACCCTGCGGAATGCCATAGATCTGAACAGCCTCCGTGCTTACTGTACTACCTGTAATACCAAGGATACCATGATTATCCACTTTATCTCTTGCCTTGGCATTCATCATATTCTCAAGAGAATCCGCAACATCAGAGATCGCAATGGCATAACCCATACCTTCAACCTCAGTAGAAGCAAGCTTGGAAGAGTTGATACCAACAACCTCACCATCCATATTCAGAAGTGCACCACCACTGTTACCGGGATTGATAGCCGCATCTGTCTGGATCAGGTTCACGCCCTTGTTGATACTGCTGCTGTTATCTGTAGAATCACCCTCGATCTGTCCTGATGCATCTGTCTTACGGTTCTTAGCACTGACAATACCGGTAGTAACAGACTGGCCATAGCCAAGAGCATTACCAATGGCAACAACCTGCTCACCGATCTTCAGATCATCAGAGCTTCCGATCTTTGCAACAGAAATCGCATCCATTGTATCATCTGAAACATCCTTCGTTGCAACAGAAACAACTGCAAGATCCTCGTTTTCATCAAAGCCCTTTACTGTAGCTTCATAAGCACTTCCATCTGCAAAAGCAACGGACAAAGTATCCGCACCATCTACAACGTGATAGTTTGTAGCGATCAGCAGCTCAGAATCTGTTTTTCCGATAATAATACCGGAACCGCTTCCCTGAACTTCCTGCTCCTGGCTCGGTGCATACTGAGAACCAAACATACTGTAATAATTCTGAACCTCCTGAACAGACTTGGTTGTGATGGCAACTACAGAAGGCATTGCCTCCTCAGCAACATCGGATACATCCAGGCTGCCCTTTGTATCGGAAGATTTTGTATCTGTTGTATCTTCGCTGTCTTTATCGGATTTTTTTTCAGATTTCGTAAGAGTCAGTTTCTCAGAGCTGTCAGTTGCAGCCTGTACAGACTGTGCACCTGTGAAATAGTTCACACCTTCATATGCTCCAACTCCAAGGCCACCTGCAAGTACTGCACACAGGCTGATGGTTGCACCTTTCTTCATCATTTTTTTTATTTTTAATTTTCTGTTGTTATTCATGATTAAGTCCCTCCCTGGAAAAAATTTCTTCTCTGTTTCCTTTTGATGCTTCAAAGTATAGGGTTTAATTGTGTTTACTTTGTGGGAAAAATGTGTTTTATTTGTTAAAACTTTTCACTGCCATCACGATTACAAACCATGCAACCTCAAGAAGAACGATCATTCCACCCGGTTTCAATCCGACATAATAGGAAAGAAAAAGTCCGGCAATGGTCGTACATACCGCCACAACAATGGCACACACCAGAGTCCCCTTATAACTTTTTGCCATCTGCATCCCGCATGCTACCGGAACTACCAGCATGGAAGAAACGATCAGGGTTCCCACTGTACGGGACGCAATGGAAACGGTCAGCGCCGTGAGAATCGTAAAAAGAAAATTAATATTCCGCACGGAAACGCCGGAGATCCTTGCCGCATTTTCATCAAATCCGATATAAAACAGCTCCCTGTAAAAAAACAGCACCGCTGCCAGAACCAGCACGCTGATCACAACTACCAGCGCCAGCTCTCCTTCACTGATGGACACAATACTTCCAAATAAAAAGCTGTTCAGACTTGCACCGTTTTCCACAAAACCAGACAGCACACCGGCAAGTCCGATTCCAGCGGACATGACAATGGAAATCGCCACCTCGGAATAACGCGGGATTTTTTTGCGGATTGCTTCAATTCCAAGTGCTGCCACAATACACATCACTACCGCACCAGCCACCGGGTTTACTCCCAGAATCAGACCCAGCACAACACCAGCCAGAGAGGAATGGGAAAGTGCATCTCCGATCATGGACATCCGTTTCAGCACAATGGTAATCCCGATACAGGGTGTGATCACTGCCAGAAGGATTCCAACGAGAAAAGCCCTCTGCATAAATCCATACTGTAAAATACTCATACCTCGTCAATCCTCCCCTCTTCCGCCTTGAAAAACCGGTTGGCTCCTTTAAACTCATTGGAATTTCCGTGAGTGACCATAAGAATAGTCAGCCCCTGTTCCTCATTCCGCTTTTGCAGAACTTTTGCAAGTGCTTTCACAGAAACTGTATCCATACCTGTGGTAGGCTCATCCAGGATCAGGATCTTCGGTTTTCCTGCCAGTGCACGTGCCAGCATAACCCTCTGCTGCTGTCCTCCGGAAAGATCTCCGATCCTTCTTTTCCAGAACTCTTCCATTTCCATCTCCGCAAGTGCGGCTTTCAGACGTGGAATCTCTTTTTTCACCTGAAAACGTGCCTTCCATGAAGAAGAATACACACCTGTCATCATAATCTCTTCCACCGTAGCCGGAAAATTCTGGTTTCTGCTGATACTGTTCTGCGGAACATATCCCAGATCTCCTTTTCCAAATGTGGCAGAAATATCTTTTCCATTTACGGTAATACTTCCCTCCTGGGCCTTCAGCTCACCCAGAAGAAGCTTCAGAAACGTACTTTTTCCACTTCCGTTCTCACCGGTAAGAATGGCATAATCCCCATCCTTTACTTCCAGGTTTACCTGCTCCAGCACAGGCGTCCCCGTGTAGTGGAACGAAAGATTCTCTATCAAAATTCCCATAATTTCTCCTTTTTCAGTTCAGCGCCTTCTGCAACGCTTCCAGATTCTTCCTCATCACAGAAAAATAATCCTCGCCGGCTTCTATATCTTCCTCACTCAGTCCCTCAATGGGATTCAGCACAGCCGTCACCGCATCCACTTCCTTGGCCACTGTCTTCGCCACCTTGGGGCTTGCCAGTTCCTCAAAAAATATGGTATGGATGTCGTATTTTTTCGCATATTCGATCACTTCCTGCATCTTGGCAGGATCAGGCTCGGAATCCGGTGTCAGGCCTTCAATGGCCAACTGTGTCAGGTCATAGGCATTACACAGATACCCGAAAGCTTCATGAGCCACAATGATATCCCGGTTCTTCGTACCTTTCAGGCCATCCCGGAATTCCTGGTCCAGCTCATCAAATTCACCGGCATATTTCTCATAATTTGCTTCGTAATAATCCCGGTTCTTGGGATCCGCTTTTACAAAAGCATCTTTAATATTCTCCATCTCCTGCTTCGCCCGCATAGGGTCCAGCCAGACATGAGGATCTTTTCCGTCGTCACCATGAGCATGATCATGGCCTCCATCCAGAAGCTCCACACCATCTGATGCTTCCGTCACCACCAGATCCTGATTCTCCAGGGTATCCAGTACATCCTCCGCCCAGTGTTCCAGATCTGCGCCATTGTAGACAAAAACATCCGCATCCTCAAGATTCCGGATATCCGTTGCCGCGGGTTCCCAGTCATGGGGCTCCGTTCCCGCAGGAACCATATCCTTCACCTGGATCTTATCGCCGCCCACCTTCCGGGCAAAATCATACATGGGATAAAAACTGGTCATCACTTTCAGCCGGCCATCATCCGCAAATGGCTGCCCAACCGTCCCGGCTCTGGAAAGTCCATATCCGGTCACGCCACTCACCACAAGGAGCGTTGCCGCCAGAACTGCTGCCGCAGCCATCTTCCCTCTGTCAAAATTCATTTTTTAAGCCTCCTGCAGCTGTCACAATATCCATAAAAGATCGTCCGGCTCTGGTCGATCTCAAATCCGTGTTCATCCAGCACATGTCCCACAAAATGATCGATACATCCGCACTGCAGAGGAATGGTATGTCCACATTCCAGGCACACAAGCTTACCATAATTCTTCCTTTCCTCATCCCGGATAAACCGATACTGGGCAGGTGCCCCTTCCACAGACGGGACTTTCAGCACCGCGCCCTCTTTCTGCAGACGCTCCAGACCTCTGTACACCGTTGTCCTTCCGATCTGGATCTCTTTTCCGCGAAGGATCTCCATAAACTGATCGATGGTATAAAATGTATCTCCATATTCCTGCAGACACTCCAGAATCATCTTCTGCTGCCTGGTACTGTATTTCATTTTTTCTTCCATATATTCTCACTCTCTTTCAACAACTGCCCTTCTATGGCAGATTTGAATTTGAAAATCGTTTTCATATTACATTTAAAAAAGAATTCCGTCAAGGTCTTTTTCGTATCATATGTTACCGATTTTTCCACTGGCGTATGCTATCCTTTCCCCATCACCTGAAGACAGGGATAAAAAACACAAAATCAATCACAATAAAAAAAACAGGTCTTCCTTTTCAAAGACCCACTCACTTACCACAGGAGGTATACATTATGGAACCAAAAATGTTTTGTTATCAGTGTCAGGAAACCGCCGGATGTTCCGGCTGCACCATCTCTGGTGTCTGCGGCAAAAAACCTGACGTAGCCGCCATGCAGGATCTTCTTGTTTACGTAACAAAAGGACTTTCTGCCATCACCACCGCACTCCGGAATGAAGGCCGGGAAATTCCTTCTGATATTAACCACATGGTGATTCAGAATCTTTTCACCACCATCACAAATGCAAATTTCAACAAAGATTCCATCGTTGCAAAGATCAGCGAAACCCTCTCAGCCAAAGAGCAGCTTCTCGCACAGCTTTCTGACAGAAAAAGCCTTCCCGCTGCCGCACTCTGGCATCCGGAAAGCCCTGCGGACTATGAATCCATGGGATATGTCACCAGCATTCTTGCCACAAAAAACGAGGACATCCGAAGCCTCCGCGAGCTGATCACCTACGGCCTGAAAGGGCTCTGTGCCTACACCAGCCATGCAAACGCCCTTCTCCGCGAAGATCCGGAACTGGACGCTTTTATCCAGAGCACTCTGGCAAAAACCCTGGACGACAGTCTCACCGCTGAAGAATTAACAGCTCTCACTCTGGAAACCGGAAAATTCGGTGTCCGTGGAATGGCCCTTCTCGACCAGGCAAACACCGAAACTTTCGGAAATCCGGAAATTACAAAAGTAAATATCGGCACAGGCAAAAATCCCGGAATCCTGGTTTCCGGCCACGACCTTCACGATCTGGAAATGCTGCTTGAACAGACAAAAGGAACCGGCGTTGACGTTTACACCCACTCTGAGATGCTTCCGGCCCACTACTATCCGGCGTTCAAAAAATATCCGAACTTTGCAGGAAACTATGGAAACGCCTGGTGGAAACAGAAAGAAGAATTCGAAAGCTTTAACGGTCCCATCCTCATGACCACCAACTGCATCGTTCCGCCAAAGGACAGCTACAAAGACCGGATCTACACCACAGGTGCTACCGGTTATCCAGGCTGCACCCACATCACACCCGGGCCTGACGGCAAAAAAGATTTCTCACAAATCATCAGCCACGCCAAACGCTGTGCAGCTCCAACCGAAATCGAGCATGGTGAAATTGTCGGTGGTTTTGCCCATGATCAGGTGATCGCCCTGGCAGATCAGATCGTAGATGCCGTAAAATCCGGTGCCATCCGTAAATTCGTAGTCATGGCAGGCTGTGACGGCCGGGCAAAATCCCGAAGCTACTACACCGATTTTGCCCAGGCGCTCCCAAAAGACACCGTGATCCTCACCGCAGGCTGTGCAAAATACCGCTACAATAAACTGAATCTGGGAGATATCAACGGCATCCCACGAGTTCTGGATGCAGGCCAGTGCAACGATTCCTATTCCCTTGCAGTGATCGCCATGAAACTTCAGGAAGTTTTTGGCCTTGAGGATATCAATGAGCTTCCGATCATCTACAACATTGCCTGGTATGAGCAGAAAGCCGTGATCGTTCTCCTGGCGCTGCTTTCCCTCGGGGTAAAAAATATTCACCTTGGACCAACACTTCCGGCCTTCCTTTCTCCAAATGTAACCAAAATTCTGGTTAACAATTTTGGTATTGCAGGAATTAGCAGCGTGGAAGAAGATATGGAACTGTTTTTCGGAAAATAATCCCCGATATAAACTGATCATCTGCAATGCTCTTACACCAGTCATTTCTGAACGCAGGTCCCGCACAGGATCTGCGTTCAATTTTTTTGGTATGTTCTCATAAAAACACTTTATCTCCGCCTTCTTTTATGATAAAATATAACCAAGACTTAACCAATAGAAAGAAGGTAGACCTCTATGAAATCACAGCGACTGGACATGATCGAAGAATATGTGCTGGAGCATAAGAACGCTTCTCTCGATACATTATGTGAGAAATTTAACGTATCCAAAAACACCATCAGAAGAGATGTCGACATCCTTCTGAAACGCGGCAGTATCATGAAAGTATACGGTGGTGTCGCAGCACTTGAAACTCCACAAACTCTCCCCCTTCTGTCTTACGAAGAGCGTGGCGGACGTTTTCCTGAAGAAAAGAAAGAAATCTGCCGCCGTGCCGCAGAACTTGTGGCAGAAGACGACACCATCTATATCGATACCGGTACAACCTGTCTGAATCTGGTTGATTTTATTGCGGATAAGCACTGCACGATCCTTACCAACAGCCTGCTTATCTTCAACAAGGCAGCATCCTATCCGAACCTGGATATCATTTCCGTTCCCGGAAGACTGAACCGCAAGACCCTGTCTTTCACAGGTCCTGATATCAACGATTATCTGCAGACTTACAACATTTCCATGGCTTTTATGGCCTGCACAGGCGTAACGATGAAGAGCGGACTCACCAACGCCAGTGCCGAAGAATACATCACAAAGAAAGCCATTGCAGAGAACGCCAACAGCATGATCCTTCTTGCTGACCATTCCAAGTTCGGCCGGATCTCACTTATGACCTATTCTCCAATGGAAAAACTGGACGCCATCGTAACCGACCAGGCACTTCCGGAAGAATACGATAATTTCTGCCAGGAACACGGCATCCGTGTTATGACGATCGACTGATCTTTTCATCATGAGCCGCATACCGTAAGATACGCCAGTCCGGTAGCATACGCACAAAACATACGCACCAAAAAAGTGTATCGGTGACATCCTTTATTTCTGTCACCGATACACTTTTTTATGATCCGCCGCAAAACCATTCAGATATTCAGCCAGGCAAAAACAGTGCACCTGCCAGGAGTTCAGCAGATGCACCGTTTTTGAATATGCTCATCTCATTAGAGGATTTTATCTGAGAGGCAGACTTTACATGGTCTGCCTTACAGTGTCATGGATTTATTTTCGAAGCTTTCTTATGCCTCAGTACTTCCTTCCCATGTGCCGACTTTTCTCTTTCCGGCAGCTTCATCGAACCAGTGTGTTGTAACTGTTTTTGCTCTTGTGAAGAAACGATATCCGTCTTTTCCGAGAACATGCAGATCACCGAAGAAGGAATCTTTATTTCCGGAGAATGGGAAGTATGCGGTCGGAACCGGGATACCTACATTGATTCCTACCATACCGCCGTCTGTCTCCATAGCGAATTTACGGCTGTAATATCCGCTCTGTGTAAAGATACAGGAACCGTTTGCAAATGGGTTGGCATTCATGATCGCAATACCTTCCTCATAATCTTTTACTCGTTTGATGCAGGTTACCGGTCCGAAGATCTCGCGGTTTCCTACTGTCATCTCAGGTGTTACATGATCAAGGATTGTCGGTCCTACGAAGAATCCGTTCTCATATCCCGGAACTACTACATTACGTCCGTCAAGTACAAGCTCTGCGCCCTCATCGATACCTTTCTGGATCCAGTTGCAGATCTTCTCCTTATGGCCTGCATTTACTACAGGACCGAGATCTGTAGCTTCATCATATGCACATCCAAGTTTCATGGCTTCTGCTTTTTTCTTAAGGAGGGAAACAAACTCATCTGCAATACTCTCCTGCACGCATACAACCGGAAGAGCCATACATCTCATACCGGCGCATCCATATGTGGAGTTGATGATCGCATTAACAGTAGCCTCAAGGTTGCAGTCCTCAAGTACAAGTGCATGGTTCTTTGCCTCACACTGTGCCTGAACACGTTTGCCATGAGCTGCTGCTTTGGAATATACCTGTTTACCAACACCTGTTGTACCTACAAATGTAACAGCCTTTACTCTCTCATCTGTAAGAAGGATATCAGCCTCTACACGGCTGCATGTTACAAGGTTTACAACACCTTTCGGGAATCCACCCTCTGTATAGAACAGCTCCATGATTCTCATAGCTGTCAGCGGTGTCTGAGAGCTTGCTTTCAGTACTACTGTATTTCCACATGCGATGGAAAGCGGAACCATCCAGCCCCATGGGATCATTGCAGGGAAGTTCATCGGAACAATACCAGCAGTTACTCCAAGTGGTTTACGATATGTAGCTGTGTCATATCCTGTAGTTACCTGCATTGCAGCATCGCCCTGGATCATTGTCGGAAGTGCACATGCCTCTTCTGTAGGCTCGATCGCTTTTTGAACATCTCCTCTTGCCTCTTTGATGTTCTTTCCAAGCTCTTTTGCGCAAAGTACGGAAAGTTCTTCTTTATGAGCATAAAGAACGTCTCTCCATCTGAACATATACTGCTGTCTCTTTGCAAGAGAAAGTGAGGACCATTCCGGGAATGCAGCCTGTGCGGAAGCAATTGCCTCTTCTACTTCATCTGGTGTACAGCAAGGAACCTGTGCGATTACCTCACCTGTACTGGAATCTGTAACATCCATGTATTTCTCTGCTTTTGACTCTTTCCACTCACCGTTTACACAGTAACCCATTTTCTTAATCTCAGCCATTTTCAAGATACCCCTTTCGTGTTTATCTTTTATTTTTTCATTACATAAATTTCTGTCGTTCTCATTTCGTTCTGGTCACATATTATCATTTCTTTTTGTCTTTGTCAATATAGTATGGTTATATTTTGAGTATATCCGCAAGAATATGTGTTAATTTATTCACATTTTATGATATTTCAGATACACTATGTAAACTCTTGTAACAGTCGTGTTTATGGTGTAAATTCATGTCCCATCTTTCTGCTTTTTTATTCAATATTATTGCAAAAGATACTCATTTTTGTTATTTCCGTAACATGCACCCGGAACGGTGCCCGAAACAACATCCGAAAAATACACCATTATTGCTTTTCACACCCCCGCAGGGGACTTCCTTAATTTAGGTCAAGCGGATATTCGTAATCCGCATTCGATTAAAAAGTAATAAAAAAGAGCAAAAATCCTCGTATATTTCAGTAAGTCAAAAATACATTTGTACGCACAATGCGTACACTATCATTTTTTACCCAACCACCGGTATTTCAGACACCTGGAACCAGCAGATATCATCTCAATTTGCCATTTAAACAAAAAAAGACATGAAATAACATATTTTCCATACATTATCTCATATCTTATCATCGTTATAATTTCTGCGGATTCCGGATTACCCAAATATTGTCTGCACCAGAACCATATAAAGTACCGTGCCACCGCCTATGCTGAGCAGCGTGCTCTTCTTCCATTTATGTAACACCACAATAAACAGAATGGCAATCAATTCCGGCAATCCAAAGTGAGTACTTTCCGGCACATCTTTTAAGCAGAACACTACCAGCAATCCAATCACTGCATAAGGCAATACTTTTCCCAGATAGGTAATCACAGCCAGTGGTTCTTTTCCTTCCGGAAATATGATAAACGGCAGAAATCGCGTTGTCATAGTTCCCAGAACTACTACAGCAACGGTTATAATCTGCTGCGTTATTGTCATAGTCATTCTTTATCCCTCCTGTATACACTCTTTTTTTCTTTTCTCCCCATACTTCTTCATTCCCAGGAAGCATAAAATAATGGATGCCATTGCCGGAAGGATAAAACTATCACTTCCAAAGAGTATCAGGCAGATTACAGAGCATACAACACCTACCAGTGCAGGTTTATGATCTTCTGCCTCTTCCCACTGATTGATAAACATAACTACAAACAGCGCAGTCATAACAAAATCAATGCCTTTTGTATTGAAATGGATCACATACCCCAGAAGTGCACCGGAAGTCGCACCAGCCACCCAGTAAAACTGATTCAGTGCATTGACAAAGAACATAAACCATCCTCTGTCCACATCTTCCGGAGGATCTACGGTACAGTTGACCGTAAATGACTCGTCACACATTCCAAAAATAAGATAAAACTTCTTCCATCCTGTATTCTTATATTTCTCCAGCATGGAAATTCCATAAAACAGATGTCTTGCATTTACCATCAATGTCAAAAAGAATGCATACACCGGATTAAACGCTGACAAAAGCAGATTTGCCGTAACAAATTCCATGGAACCTGCGTAAATAAAAAAGCTCATGCACAACGGATATACAAAGGAAAATCCCTTGCTTCGCATCATAAATCCATACGACATTCCCAGAAAAAGAAAGCCCACACAGATAGGCAACGTATACGGAAAGGCTGCTTTAAATGCTTTTTTCTTCATGCCTCAGATATTTCCTTTCATTCATTTCCACGTTATACTTTACTTTTTCCTACCGGAACTGTCAAGAATATCCATCAGCATTTTTTTGCAAACGTTTTCATGCCTGAACTTTCCAGATCTCACGATTTTCATCCAGCGTAACGATATCTCCTTCGTTGATATCTCTTTCATACAAACGTTCATCATCATGCTTCAGACTGATTTCCCGTCCATCTTCACTTTCCAGTATCACCACCGACATAAGCCTTTCTCCAGGCTGCCGTTCTTCGCATCCAAAATCCATATCCTCTTCGATTCTGATTACTTTATACTGCATAATTCAGGCCGCCCTCTTTATAATTCATCCAACAGCACATCATTCACTGCCTCGTAAGCATCTTCCAGTGCGTCCAGCGCTTCTGTCAGCGTATCCATTTTCCGGCTGTCTGCATGATCTTCCTCATATGCATCAATGACTTCTGCCATAACGTCTTTCAGCTCTTCCAGTGAATTGGCAATATCCTGCAGTTTCTGATCCTTATCTTCTCTTGATGTGATATTTACAATTTTGCTCATAATTTTTCTCCCTTCTGTTCTGTTTTGCTGATGATTTATTTTATTATACCACATTCATAATCCACTCCGCTACCTGACCTCTCTGAGCAAAAAAGAAGCCCGGATTTCTCCGAACTTCTTTTATATGTTTCACGTGAAACATTATGTTTTTTATATCTTACCTGCTTGCAAGCAGCCGCACCATGCATTCTTTTAATTTACTTTCATTGACCGGCTTTGTAATATGTGCATCCATACCCGCTGCGCCCTGAATCAGCTCGTCACCGGCATTATGTCCCAGTGTATCATTTATCCCTTTCAATCCATTTACATCCAGAGCAGCATAGACAAACTCCGATGCAAGGGACATTCCGTTCAGATCATCCTTGTAGGCTCTCCGGTTCAGGCATATTCTCTACGATAGAAGAAATCTCATTCTGCTTTACTTCATTCAGCAACCGCACCGGTTCAATCCCAACCTGAACCATACGGGTACCGGTTTCATCCCAGGTGATGGCATACATCATCTTTTTTCCCTCGGAAGTATTCGGTGTGACATCCTGGCACATAGTAAGCGTTTTGTCTTCCAGCATTGGCTTAAAATATTCCATCTGATCTCCAGAATCAAAATTGTAGCCGTAATATTCCGGTATGGTACCGCTGTAGATTTTTCCCGTAGTATCAAACAGATGAATTTCGTCTACAGACATAAGATCCGCAATCTTTTTCAGCTCATCTACATTTTTCTCAGCATCCGGATTCGCATTGATAATATAGGCAACTGCTTTGGCACGTACAATATAGTCCTCTTTCAGCGACGTAATCATATTTTTCTCGTTATCTTCGTTCTTCTCAATTACATTGACTACCCGGTCCAACAGTACCTCTGACATTTTCGCCGTATTTTTGTTGTTGATCCAGTTCAAAATAGCCATCTGGATAACCAAAGCCATCAGAATAAGCCCCAGCGCAAGGAATACGATTTTATCTAATTTTCGTATTTTATCGTATTTTATTTTCTACATTTCTGCTCCTAGCTGATGCTCTGCTGATAAACGCAGAGCATAAAAAACATGCCCTATAGTATCTTTACGTTGTACTATAGTGCATGTTTACATTTAAATCTATGCAACTGGCTGCCATTTTACAGGCCCTATAGCTTTGCGTCACAGTCTTTCAGCTGTTTTGCCTTTTATGATCATAGTTATTTTCTATAGCAATTATAGCTCATTATCTACGATCATTTCAATAGCTGTTCGCAAAAATATACATTCGCCGGTTTTTGAAGGTTATTTCTGTTTTGTTGCCACAAATCCGATCAGATAGAATACTGCTGCCACTACCATGGCATTTACTGCCGCGATTCCTGCATGAATCAGATTGGCTGCCACCGCACCTGCCACAACACCTGCCAGATTAAACCAGTTGGCTGTCTGCAGCGGTACATTTTTTTCTTTATATTTGTCACGTCGGAGGAAGAAGTCCAGAATTACTGTGATGCCGATAGGTGGCAGGGCACAGTTGAGGATATTCAGCCATCCTGTAAAATTATAGTATAACCAGATCGCAAGTGCGGTTCCGATCACACCGGAAATACAGGTAGCAATCTTCATTCTTGCATTGGTGATATTTGAGATTGCAAGTCCGCCGGTGTACAGTGCGTTGTTGTTGGTTGTCCAGATATTGGCTCCCAGCACAATGATCGCCGGAATCGCAAGTCCCTGTGCTATCATAACATAAAAGATATCATCTTTTCCTGTGAACGCACCACCGATAGCTCCGAAACAGAACATCAGGGTATTTCCAAGGAAAAATGCGATCACAGTTGTCCATACAGCAACCTTGTTATTCTTCGCAAAACGAATAAAGTTCGGTGTTGCCGTACCACCGGAAATAAAAGATCCGATTACATATCCGACACCGGTAAATAAAGTAATCGATCCCACAGACTGGTTAAATACTGCTGCCAGGCCACCGCCGTCTGCTGCTGCCGTCACCATGGAATATACTCCCAGGATCACGATCAGCGGTACGGAAATCGTACTTACGATCTCCAGCGCTTTCATTCCTGTGGCTGCGGTAATGGTCATCAGAAGACCTGCCACAATTGTCAGAACCCATTTATTGATTCCCAGTAATTCTGCAGTTGGAATGGAAAACATGGCAACACCGACACCAAACCATCCGATCTGTGTGAGGCCAAGTACCAGTGATGAAAGATAAGAACCTTTTTTTCCAAAAGCTCTTCTGCACAGAAGATCCATGCTCATTCCTGTATCAGAACCAATGTACGCAAGAATTCCGCAGTATGCAGACAGGATCACGCCGCCAATAACGCAGGCTGCCGCAAATCCGTTCAGATCCAGTCCGTTTCCAAGTTTCGCGCCGACACTCATGCTTGCGGAAAAGAAAGTAAATCCCAGCATTACAAAAAACATGCTGCGGAAACCTTTTCTCGCACTTTCCGGCACTGCTTCCATGGAATAATCGTCATCTGCCGCAGTTACCTGGGGTTTTGTTTTTTCGCTCATTTTTACTCCTTTGTTTATCTTATACTGTTTTCAGTTACTCTGTGGAGTGTTTTCCCTTACACACTCCGCCCTTTCCCGTCTCCTTTCTTTTGTTTGCTGTGGAGATTATAACACAAATCATTTCTCTTCTGCAGTTTTTTCCGCAGATGTTTCCGTTTCCCGTTTTTTTCTAAGTTCTACCTTTTTGATCTCTCCCAGGATCTCCACTCCTCTCACCAGAGATCTCGGTTCATTTCGTAAAAGCTCGTATTCTGTCACATAACCGCATTTTTTGTAGATATCCAGGATCGCGCACAGTTTTTTGTTTACCGCATGTACTTTATTCTTCCAGCCCCGGCTCTCGAACCGTACTTTTCCCCGGTCGCTGACAAATCGGACATCCTGCTCAAAATTTTCCCTGCGGATATCTGCCATGGGCAGGATTCCCTCATCTGCTTTCATGGCATAGTAGCGAATTCGCCTGCCATCTGCATTATTTCTGGAGTTTCTCATGATCTCAAGACGCTGGATCAGAATTCTTTTCAGAAGTATCATCTCATCTGTACTTGAAAACTTTACGTTCTCCAGAAGTTTTCTCCCTTCTTCGCTATCCTGAAATTCCTGATCCGGAAACATTGTTTTAAGGAGAGCTGCCGGATCAAGCAGTTCCCGGGACACGCTGATCATCTGCCCGATATCTTCCGCATATTTATAAACCGGAAGCTCCCTTCCTTCCAGAAACCAGTATGCTTTTCCGTTTTTTTCCACTGCTACGGGAATCAGATAATCTGCTACAAAACCTTCCAGTGGCTTTCCTTTGTCATCTTTCAATTCCCGCATCTGGACCTCTTCACTGTAATCGATGGCGATGGTGGTATTCCGAAGCTTTTCCAGGGAATCTCGAAGCCTCTGCTCTCTTTTTTGTATCCTGCCTTTTGTACAGTAAAACCGTACTTTCTCGTCTCCGGACATTACCCGGAGTAAATCTGTCAGGGTGAATTTGGAACAGTTTGCTCTGTACAGGGTGTAGACCGCATCATAAACAACCGCGTCATAGTAGGAAAATGTCACGCTCTCCATTTCTTCCGGAACGGTAATGCGGTATCTGCATGTCATATTTTTTCCGCGGCTGCCTACCTCTGCAATATTCAGCTCATTCAGTTCAAATTTATTTTTGTATATTTCCTGAAATACTTTGCATATGTTCATGTAAATATTATCAGGTATTTTCATGGTTATTCTTTCCTCTCTTCTGTTGCGATTCCCGGAATATTACAGGAGACTTCGAAATTCTTCTGCCAGACGTGCTCTTGGATCATCCGGATATTCCAGATTTGCATTTTGAGTTTGTGGGCGTACTGCTTCCGGGGCTTGTGTTTCTGTGTTTTTCAATGAATCTGCATTGACTTTCACATCCTGCGGTACTGCGGCTTCTGAAGCGCTCCCACTCTTTTTCGGTAAAACATTTGCATTCTCCGTATTTTTCTTATCCGTTTTTGTTTCACGTGAAACATTTGGGGCTGATTTTTTTCCGGACGCTCCTTTTTCTATGTAAAGGTCCTTCGCCGCATGGAAATCCACACTCACATTCGCCTTCATTCCTGATATGCCATATCTCTGTTTCAAAAAAACAATCTCCTGCTCCCGGACCTCTTTCGACATTTCCTGTTCGTAATTAAATTTTGGCTGTCGGATATTTCTTGGCTGAAGTCCCAGGATCACGCTTGCAGAGTACTCGATTCCTCCCGTCTCCTTAAAAGAATCCATTCTCAGAGATCGCTGTTCCTCCCGGTAAGACTCTCTGTTCAGGGAACTGATCACAAAAACTGCCAGATCATACTTGTTGGAAAGGCCGCTGAGCTCATTGATATTCTCGTCATTTTTCTGCCGTTCTGTAGCGTTCCTGTTTCCAGTGCAGGAAGAAAGGATCTGCAGATAATCTACAAAAACTACCGGCTTTTCTTTCTTTTCGTTCATGAACATTTCCACATCCTGAACGATATCCCGGCCCGAAACAGAAAGCTTTTTACGCTCTTTTATGTACATCTTGTCAAAACTGCCGCTGATCTCTTTTCCCACTTTTTCTACCAGCTTCCAGTCTTTTTGTTTCCCTGTATTGTTTTCTTCTCTGAGGAACCAGTCTGCGGTCAGGGAGCTGTTCGGATATCGCATATGAATGGCACGGTTTAATATTTTTGCCTCCATACGGACCGATGGCATTTCCAGGGAATAAAACAGTACCGGCGAACCAGCCGCTGCAATTTCCGAAGCGATCTGCAACGCAAAGGTACTCTTTCCCATTCCCGGCCTTGCGCAAGAAAAGTAAGACCTGCATCCTGAACAACAAAAATAAAACCATGTGTTTGATTTTTCATTAAATTTTCTCTTTTAACAAAAAAAGGGCACTTCGGCCCGCTTTCGCTCACTTTAACTCACAGGTTAAAACTGTCTGTACAGATATTGGTATCCGCAGTATGTGATGAAGTAGGACACGTCGGTCCCTGCTGCTGTGGCATTGCATTTCCCTTTTACAACAAAAATTCCAACAGAAAATACAAAAAGCTAAATCGCAGCGCAGCTGCTCTGTCGGGAGAAACAATGATAATAAAAAACTGAATAAAGCGTACCACACCATATGCAGACAACAGGAACTGAAAATCAATACATATCAAATTCCTTTCTTGATTATTGATTTTATTTATTGTACTTCATAATTTTCCATAACTCCTATATGTTGATTAATATATATCTCCTGTAAAAAAAACAGTTTCGCGCTGTCTGCATATGGTATGGTACGCAACACATTAAATCTCAACAAAAATACAACAAAAAAGGAGACCTTCTATGAACAACAAAACTATAACAACTATAACTCTGACACAAACTCCACTCAAACAACGAAAAAAGAATATCCGCAATGCTCATACAACAGAACCTCTGGCGATCTGCAACATCATAGAAAAGATCGTCCTGATGCCATTTTCGGATTTCATGTTCTGCCATCCGGAAGAATATGCCTCTGTAATGGAAGAATTTACCAATCACAAACAAAAGTGGAATTTTCCGGAAATCCCAACAGGAATGGCATTTCAGTTTGTTGCAGAACAGACAGGAATGTCGCCATCCGCACGTATTACAACAGGAGAAGAGGCGATCATTCGGAAGCAACTTCTGAATGCTGTCTATCAGCCATTTCTGGATATCTTCGATATGGCTGTTTATGACCCTGGTGATCCGTTTCATGGCTCAATCCATACACCAGAGGATCTGCTTCAGAAGTCTGCCTGGAGATATGTAAATCATTGCCGTTCTACCCATATCGTCTATGGTGAAAAACAGAGGATCCCTCTTCAGGAACGGATACAACGTATAGAAAGCTCCAAGGAATACAAGGCCAAATTCTACTGTTACAATATGGCAAATACTCCTCCTGCCATGATTCCTTCAGAACTTGGATATTCATTCTGCCTGTTTCTGAACAATACAACATTCTGTGACTACTTTGAGTGCCTGAAAAGTATGTCTCTGACAAAAATAACTCCAACAAGAAATCTTTACAACAGACTGGAACAGTCCCACAGCGGCTATGGTCAGGATGCCACTATCCTGGAATACTATGCCTGTGGAGATTTTGACCGAACCTATTTTGAACAGGGCCTTTATGCACTCTTCATTTATCCTATGGCACAGGTATATTCTGCACTGATAAAAAAAGATTTCAACAAAATCAAATAAAACCCCTGCGGGGTTAGCGGGTGAAGACTTGTAACAACTCAAATTCAACAAACAAAAGAAAGGAATATCACTATGAAAATGAACCCTTACAATATGCCACAGATCATCAAAGAAACCAGCGACGGCTACTTCCATCTCTCCGTACTGGACGACCTTCTCTCTCAAAGGGAAATCTACTGCCTCGGAGAAATAGACGCAGACTCTGCCGGCAGCCTGATCCTGCAGCTCCAGTACCTTGCAGCCCAGGATCCGGAAGCAGAAATCACTCTTTATATAAACAGTCCCGGAGGATCTGTCGCTGACGGACTGGCTCTCTATGACATCATGCAGACCATACCCTGCCCGATACGCACTGTGTGTATGGGAACTGCTGCCAGCTTCGGAGCACTGCTGTTCACGGCTGGTGACACCAGAGAGATTTTTCCCCATTCAAAAATAATGATCCACGATCCTCTGATCGCAGGTCAGGGGCTGACCGGAAGCGCAACGCTTCTGCATACAAAAATAGATTCCCTCATGGAAACCAGACAGATACTTGGAGAACTTCTGGCCCGGCACACCGGCAAAACACTGGAGGAAATCTACGAAAAAACAGCTCAAGATACCTGGTTTACTGCCTCAGAAGCAGTCGATTACGGCCTGGCAGACACGATCATTAAAACAACAGAAACAAAATCCACAACAAAATCATCAGAAGAAAAAGGAGATCAGAACAATGACTAATAAAACTACAACTCTTATGAAACCGGTAAGCACTACTCTGAACGATAATCACCGTATCCTGGCACAGGGCCGCTACATAAACAACAATACCTGGCAGACAGGCCTCAACAACAATGACCTGATAATCGGCGTCAGCGGCGCCGGAAAAACCAGAGGATATGTAATACCCAATATCCTCCATTCCAACGAAAGCATGGTCATCGTAGACACAAAAAATACCCTTTCCCGAAGGCTGTCTCCACATCTGAAAAAGGAGGGTTATGAAGTCTGGAACCTGAACTTTGCAAAAATGGATCAGTCTCCCATGGGATATAACCCTCTCTCCTGCATAGAACGTTACACAGACCAGTCCTATCCTTACAATACACAGGACATCGAAATGCTTGCAGAATATCTCTGCCCTATCGAATGTGACAGAGATCCGTTCTGGGATTATTCGGCAAGAATGTTTATGGCAACACTGATCGCCTATGTCATGGAAGCACTTCCTGAGAACGAAAAGCACCTTGGCTCCGTGGCAGAGATTCAGGAATTTATGGCAAAATCCATGTTCAAATCGCTGATAACCGAATGGGGTGACGCATTTCCGGAAAGCTATGCCCTGCAGAAATGGAAGCTCTACAAAGGCACGGATTCTGCTGACAAAACCCACGCCTGCATCCGCATGTTCGTAGGAGAAAAGCTCAGTTCCTATACCTCAAAAGGAGCACTCAAAATGTTCTCCAATCCACATCAGGTGGACTTCCGTTCCCTGGGCCGTCGAAAAATCGCCCTGTTCATCAATGTGAGCGATACCGATCGTTCCAACGATAAACTGCTGAATCTGCTTTACTCTCAGGCCCTTCATGAGCTTTGTGACAGCGCAGATTGCTCTCCTGATGGACGACTTAAGGTTCCGGTACGGTTTATCATGGATGACTTTGCATCCAATGCAGTAATCCCTGATTTTGATAAGGTCATCTCTGTCATCCGCTCCAGAGAAATCTATGTAAGCCTTATCCTTCAGAGTCTTTCACAGCTTGACTCCATGTATGGAAAAGACCGTGCCATGACCATCATCAATAACTGCGATTCCTGCCTGTACCTTGGCGGACAGGATGTGGAAACCGCCCGCTACATCGCCGTAAAAGCAAACAAAACCGCAGACACTATCCTCACACTTCCAATTGATGCCGCTCTGCTTTTCGTCAGAGGCCAGAAACCTCAGCAGGTTACGAAATACAGTCTGGAAGAAGACCCTCTGTATCTCGAACTGGTCTCCGCTTCGGCGGCTGATACCATAACACACAGAACCCCGGTTATCCATACAAAAGACAACCGTTCCAAAAACAACGAATTAACAGATGTAGCATACTAGTTTACAACAAATCAATGATCAAAAAAATACAAAATATAATGTAAAGTAAAGGAGAATTTTATTATGGATAAATATACAGGAAAAGTTAAATACTTAAACAAAGAACATGGTTTTGGATACATTTCATTATGTGAAGACCCGGGACGCGAACATGGCGACATCAACTTCTCTACCAGTGATCCTGGCTGTCACTCTCTTAGTCTTGGTGATATTGTTACCTTAGATATCCGAAAAGGTAACAGCATCAACAAAAACGGAAAAATCTGCGAATATGCCGTTTCCGTTCAGTTAAATGAATCTATCTCCAGGCCTATGACAAGTTACTACCAGCATAAGACAGATAAAGAATCAATGCAGGGAAACAGAGAACTCAAACAGGCAATCTGTAATGCAATTTCCGGCAAAATTGGCACCTCCTGCCAGCTTCACTTCTACGACTCAGAAATGCCTTTCCGATTCGACCGAAACTCAGCTAACCCATGGATCATCGGACATCCTGACTGTGCAATTTATACGGAAGATAAACTGATGCAGGCAATGCTTCGTAAAAACTCTCTCTTTACCAATACCATTTCCGGAAAAAACAGCTATATGCCGTATGAGGACCCTGATAAATCAAAACTCCGTCGTACAATTCATGTTCCGACCTATGGCTGTTCAAGCTTTCTCTTCAACAAAGACCTCTGTTTCCTGATGATCGAATTCGCCTGCCGTTCCGGTATTGATCTGTCCCATTATGAAATCATCTTCGTAGATAAAGATGAGCACAAAACCGACGTATATACCATGACCCTGGACAAACTCCAGCAGCTGATCGAATCCGGATACAAATACGGAAACAAATATGTACCTCTGGGAGAATACCCAAATACACCAAAATACAAAGGAAATTGCACTATGCGCTACCTTCTTCCGGTTGATGCTTTTGAGAAACTCCCAGTTGCCAAATAAAACAAAGTCCCCTGCGTATGCCTGTTGCAGCTCCGCCGGGGACTTATCTGATTCACCTTTAATAATCTGTAGTACATCTGCGAACTATTTCACAGAGAACACACATTCTTCTCAATTTGAGATTCATTCTCCAGAAGATCGATCATTCGTTCCACAGTCTTTCTGCACATGATCTGTACAGTTCTGATAGCTTCTGATAGCTGCAGCCACATGATCAGTCAAAATCTCTGGTAATGTTCGTAAGCCA
>OCGZ01000480.1_pt1 | contig 25980 bp, 19 predicted proteins | sample 1538711 | NCBI WGS metagenome assembly OCGZ01 (sample SAMN04571720, study PRJEB22368) | human gut metagenome | biome: human gut; material: stool | host: Homo sapiens | place: Luxembourg | collected 2012-08-17
GATCGTTTTGAGCTGACAGATGTTCAGGCTCAGGCTATCGTGGATATGCGTCTCCGTGCACTGACAGGTCTGGAAAGAGAGAAGCTGGAAGCTGAGTATGCAGAGCTTATGGAGAAAATCCGTAAGTTCCAGGCAATCCTTGCTGACCGTAAGCTTCTTCTCCGCGTTATCCGTGAGGAAATCCTGGCTATTGCTGAGAAATATGGCGATGACAGAAAGACTTCTATTGGATACGATGTATATGATATTTCCACAGAGGATCTGATCCCGAGAGAGAATACAGTTATTACAATGACCAAACTTGGTTATATCAAGCGTATGACTGTAGATAATTTCCGCAGCCAGAACCGCGGCGGCAGAGGAATCAAGGGAATGCAGACGATTGATGATGACTACATCGAAGAGCTTCTGATGACAACAACTCATCATTATCTGATGTTCTTTACCAATACAGGCCGTGTTTACAGACTGAAGGCATATGAGATTCCGGAAGCCGGTCGTACAGCGAGAGGAACAGCGATCATCAATCTTCTGCAGCTTGCCCCGGGTGAGAAGATCACTGCAGTGATCCCTCTTCGTAAGTATGAAGAAGGCCATTATCTGATGATGGCAACCAAGAAGGGTCTTGTAAAGAAAACTCCGATCAAGGATTACGAGAATGTCCGTAAGACAGGTCTTACAGCGATTGTTCTCCGTGATGATGATGAACTGATCGAGGTTAAATCAACAGATAATAATAAAGATATCATTCTTGTTACCAAGGATGGACAGTGTATCCGATTTAAGGAGACCGATGTCCGCAGTACAGGACGTGCATCTATGGGTGTAAGAGGTATGAACATTGGTGATGGTGATGAGGTTGTTGCAATGCAGCTGAATACACAGGGTGATTATCTTCTGGTAGCATCTGAGAACGGAATGGGCAAACGGACAGCAATGAATGAGTTTGTTGTCCAGAACCGTGGCGGTAAAGGTGTGAAATGCTACAAGATCACAGAGAAGACCGGAAATGTAGTTGGTGCAAAGGCTGTTAATGAAGAGAACGAGATCATGATGATCACAACAGAGGGTATCATTATCCGTCTGCAGTGTGCAGATATCTCTATTCTCGGCAGAATTACGTCTGGTGTGAAGATGATCAATCTTACAGATGGCGTAACCGTTGCAAGTATTGCCAAAGTAAGAGATAAAGATCCGGAAGCAGATACAAAGGCTGACAGCGAAGGAACAGACAGTGAAGAGTCCGCAGATGAAACTGCAGCAGGCAGTGAGGAAGAATAAGATCGAGGATGAGTCATGGCGACAACAACAAAGAAAAAACGCAGAAAAAAACCTGTGAAAAAACTGAAATACTCTAATAAAAAACTGAATTTTGTCCATATCGTGACACTGGCAGGAATCATTTTGATCCTGCTGGTGATCATCCTCGCAACACGGAGCTGCGGCGGCATCAGCCACAGAAATCCTAAAGGAGTTGTGGAAGGATATATAAAGGCTGCTGTTGCAGGTAAGGACAAAAAAATGCAGGAATGCTACAGTGCGGATAAAGTATCGGATGAAGCGAAAACAGAGATATCATCTACGATGAAATATTTCCAGGCTCACGAAGCGAAAGATGTAAATATTGAAAGTTGTGAGACGATTTCTGAGAGCAAGACTTATTCTTATGTGTACATTCGATATAATCTTGTTCTGCAGAATGATCAGGAATATCCGTGCATCAGTACTTATCTTGTGAAGGCTCAGGATAAGAAATATTATCTGTATTCACCGTCAGATATTTCAGATAAGATCAGTCAGCAGGCAGCAGCCGATTATCAGAAATTTATGACAACGAAGACTTATACAGATTATACCAAGGCTTATGAAGTCTTTCTGAAAAAGAATCCGGGGTATGAGGATAAGATCGCATCGAAACTCAACGGATAAGAAACAGGCAGGAGGACATAAGTTATGAAGAGAATTTTGCTGATGGTATTCAGAAATCTTATTTTTGTTCCCTACTGGTGGATCAGGCTTTGCTGGTATGCAGCGCATACAGATGATTATCCGGAAAAGAAAAAATATGCGTTTCTGAAACATGTAGATGATTATGCGATTAAGGGCGGCAACATTCATATTGATGTGCATGGTGCGGAGAACATCCCCAGGGAAAACGGATTTATGTTTTTTCCGAATCATCAGGGGTTGTTTGATGTACTTGCGATTATCAAGGCCTGCCCGGTTCCTTTCTCGGTGGTAGCTAAGAAAGAAGTAGCAGACATCCCGTTTCTGAAGCAGGTTTTTGCCTGTATGAAGGCTTTTATCATTGACAGAGAAGACCTGAAGCAGTCCATGCAGGTGATCGTCAATGTGATCCGTGAGGTGAAGGCAGGACGGAATTATCTGATTTTCCCGGAGGGAACACGAAGCAAGAATGGAAATCATCCCGGAACATTTAAAGGCGGCAGTTTTAAGACAGCTACCAAGACTAAATGCCCGATTGTTCCTGTTGCGTTGATCGATTCCTTTAAAGCTTTTGATACCGGTTCCACTGAACATATCACTGTGCAGGTGCATATCCTTCCTCCTATGTATTATGAGGAATATAAGGATATGCATACGACAGAGATCGCTGAAGAAGTGAAGCGGCGGATCGAGAAAGTGATCGAGGAGAATATCTGAGAAAGTAAATATATAGCAGAGCGGATATCCGCTTTACTGAAAAGACTATCGTAACTGTTGTACAAATGGATACGATGGTCTTTTTTTGTGGAAAAACAGTTTCAGAATTATCTGTAAATAATGAAGATAAAAACGGAATATTCTAAATGCAGCTTGACCGGAATGGTGTGGAACTTTATAATTTTATATATAAATGTGACAGGAAAGAGGGAGGAATTGTATGAAGAAAAAGTATATTGCATGGCTGATGGCAGCGGCTATGACATTGACAGGGAACAGTGCATCAATGGTAATGACATATGCACAAACTGAAAATGCAGCATCAACACAAACAACAGTAAAACTTGTAGAAAAAGGTTCCTGCGGAAGTAATGCTACATACAGACTGTATTCGAACGGGCATTTGAAAATCCAGGGAAAAGGAGAGGTCAGGACTTACGATTTTTCAGAAAAAGCAGCAAAAATAAAAAAAGTAACAGTTGCATCCGGAATCACAGGAATTGGCAGCTATACTTTTAACAGATGTCAAAATCTGAAAAGTGTTTCACTTCCAAAAACTCTGAAAAGTATTGGAAACAGCGTATTTACAGATACAGCGATTACCAGTATACAGCTTCCTTCTGGATTGAAAAGTATAGGTGCGTATGCTTTTTACAGATGTAAGCTTACAAGTCTGAATATACCGGAATCAGTAACAATGATCGATGAATATGCGTTGAGTTACTGTGATAATCTGGCTTTTGTCAGTGTTACGGGGAGTGTGAAAGAGATACCGGAATCCTTATTCGAGGGCGATAAAAAATTAAAAAAAGTTACTTTGAAACAGGGAGTTAAAAAAATTGGAAGAAATGCTTTTTGTGGCAGCGGACTGACGAGTATGACATTTCCGGAAAGTCTGACAGACATTGAATCACAGGCTTTTTCACTCTGCCCGAATCTTGCGAAGGTGACATTTCCAGGTAAACTTACAGAAATAGGGTCCAGTGCATTTTATGCCTGCAGAAAGCTTTCAGCTGTTACGATACCAACCAGTGTGAAGCGGATTGGAACAGAAGCTTTTAATGACTGCCGGGCCATGAAAAAGATCATATTTCTCAACGGAAAGACAATATTGGATGGAAAGCCGATGGGCTATAATTGGGAAAATGAAAAAAACAGAGCTCTTGTCATAGTAGGAAAAAACGGTTCTACAGCACAGACTTATGCGAAGAAAAACGGACTCAAATTTCAGGGCAGTGTAGCTCTGATAAAAACAACGAAACTTACCGGCGTTCCGAAGACAAAGATTTTATCCAGAGGAAAAACCTTCACCATCAAGGCAACAGCATCGCCGAAGAATACAGATGAAAAGATCACCTACAAATCTTCCAACACAAAAATTGCAGCAGTAACATCCAAAGGTGTTGTAAAAGGCCTTCGAAAAGGAAAAGCAACCATCACAGTTCAGAGCGGATCAAAGAAAATGACCTGCAAAGTAACAGTAAAATAGACAGAAAAGACAAAGGCATAAAATACTATGAAAAAAACTGAAAAAAGAATCCGGGCGGATCTGCTGCCCGGGATTCTTACAATGATCCTTTTGCCGCTGGTGGCGAAGGGACAGAAAACAGAAGTAGATCTGGGAAAATATTCCTGGTTCCCGGACGGAAGTTTTCAGTATGATTTCTTTATGTACTGGAAAAGCATCGTTTTTCTGATCCTGGTGGCAGCAATGCTGCTGGTTCTCATAGAGCGAAGTCTGCTCAGGGGGATCCGGATCAAAAACTGGAAATATTTTATTCCATTATATGTATACGCGGGGTTTACAATTCTTTCCACGATTTTGTCTGCTGACAAAGCATTATCGTTGAAAGGAATGTGGCAGCAGTATGAATCTGTATGGGTACTTCTGGGATATCTGGTGACAGTTTTCTACTGTGTTCAGGTGACAGAATCAGAAGAAGATGTGAAAAAAATACTTTGGGCACTGGCAGCAGGAACTGTAGCTCCGGCAGTTATCGGTCTTACACAGATGGCAGGAAAAGATTTCTTTTATACATCGGCCGGCAAAGGCATCCTTTCAGCAGGGCTGGATTCCGCAGCAAAGGATGCCATGAGTTATCTGTATTCCGGAAGCGGAAATTCCACTGTATATATGGCATCCTATACGCCGAATTATGCAGGTGTGTATCTGGTGATGGCTTTGCCGGTGATTGTGATCCTGACTATAACAGCAGCCGGTAAAGCCGGCAGGATTTTTGGCGGCAGCCTCAGCATTATTCTATGTATTTGTTTATATGGAAGCGGTTCAAGAACCGGACTGGCAGTTGGATGTATTCTTGCGATATTGGCAGTATATTTCCGGCAGTCACAGAGTGGCAGACAGAGAGGCACGCAGACAGGTACGGGCAGTAAGGACGGAAAAAACAGATGGGCGTATACGGGAATCGCTGTTCTTCTGGCTGTTGTTCTGTTTGTTGGTTATGATCTGGCCGGCAGCCACAGACTCATAAATGGAATTAGAGATAGTTTACATAAGAATACCTACGATATGCAGGAAATCCAGCCGGGTGAGAATGGAATCACAGTGAAATATAAAGGCAATACCCTGGAACTGATGCCGGAAATAACAGAAATGGGACAGATGCTTAATGCTTTTTCCAATAAGAAGGACAAGCTCACGGCAATCTGGGACACAGACAGCCGGTGTTTCCGGTTCAGAGATACTGTTTATGAAGATCTTGCTTTTGATACTTACAGTCAGGATCAGATTTCTTATATTATGGTCAGTCAGGGAGATATCACTTGGAACTTCTTTAAGGAACCAGGTGGGGAAAAATATTTCTACCTGAACCAGTATGGAAAATCTGATGAGATCCGGAATGCAGCAGCAGCTCTGAAAGGATATGAGAGAGCTTTTTCCGGGCGAGGCTATATCTGGGGAAGAACGATTCCGCTGATCGCGAAGCATTTGTTGTGGGGAAGCGGTCCGGATACGTTCGTGGCAGAATTTCCGCAGACGGATTACGTGATGAAAGCAAATACGAGCCTCAGTATGTACCAGCAGCTTCCGACCAGAGCCCACAATATGTATCTGCAGTCAGCATTGCAGACAGGCGTGATATCTGCTATCTGTCTGATAATATTCTGGCTGCGGTATGTGATATCTTTTGTGAAAAGATTTCGGAAGAGTACAAGAGATAAGGTCAGCTTCTGGGAGCTGGGGATATTCTTAAGTGTTACAGGATTTTTATTAATGGGAATAATGAATGATTCCAACCTTGCGGCGGCACCGGTATTCTGGTGCCTTCTGGGAACAGGGATCGCAATGGAAACCTTTCACAGCCGTGCACTGTGAGAGGTTTTTTTGTTTTTTTATGAATTTAATGTGGCAGAATATAATGCTAAATAGTATAATTAGACTAAAAATACAACTTATAAGGAGGAAGATGTATGAAAAGAAAAAGACTGGCATTGCTGTTGGCAGCTGCATTGACAGTTACCAGTGTGGATGGAACGGCTTTTGCAGTAAGCGGTGCGGATTTTTCATCAGAACCTGTGCTGGATGAGGCAGAGGCACAGCCAGAGGAAGCTACGGCAGAACCAGCGGAGGAGAATGTGGAAGAAGAATCTTTTGCAGATGAAGCTTCTCTCACAGATGAAACAGCAGAAGCAGAGACAGAAACGGAAAGCGCAGAGGAATCACAGGAACTTGCTCAGCCGGAGGAGGAACTGACACAGGAGCCTGTTGAAACCGTGGAACCGGCAGAAGCTGAAGCAGAGGAAGAGCTTCCGTTCAGTGCTGGAGATGATGAGGATTTTGATGACAAGGAGCCTTCATCTATTATTCCGGAAACTGTACAGGAACTGGAATTGGATCAGAGCTATGATGTGGATATTGAGGAAGCGGATCAGTGGGAATGGTTTTCATTTACTGCGGCTGAGGATGGAAACTATAGTTTCAGTTCGGAAGATTCTGATGATGGAGATCCTATTGTATATGGATATGATACCAAAGCTGTGGGAAGCGAATGGGACTATACATTTTCAGATGATGACGGTGGCATAGGGTGTAATTTCAAGCTTATCTTTAAGGCAGAAAAAGGAAAAACCTACTACTTCCGTGTAGGACAGCAAGGCAGTCAGACAGGTTATTTTTCAGTAAACATGAAGAAACTTGTAACCCCTTCTTCTGTACAGCTGAATACTGAGAATATCGTAAATCCGGAAATTATCGCCGGATTAGATTACGGACAGCTGTATGGATTGGAAGTAACTCTGCAGTATGATAATGAAAAACCTTCAGATACGATAACATTTAAAAATGACTACATTATAGATGATGCTTACGGAAACCGCATAAGCTACAGATTTGAGTCAGAAAACGGTGCTGATATATATAATGCAGGTTCAACTTTAAATGCGGGAACCTACAATATTGTAATTTTATGTAATGATGAGCCAGTTGCTACAGAAAGCACCTATAAAGTAAAAGCTGTGGAGCCTGGTGAGCTTCAGGAACTTCATATTGGCAGTGATAACGCAGTTAAAAGTAATACGATCAAATACAGCTGGTATAAGTTTGTAGCTCCTGAAACAGCTACATATGTAATCTCTCCGGTAGAGACCTGTAATATATTTAAAGAAACCCAGGAAGGACCAGAGTATATAGAATATGATGTTAGTAATTCAAAATGCGTGGTTTCATTGGAAAAAGGGACTGCATATTATATTGGATTACAGGGAGAAATCTGGTCAGACGACGAAGATGATTATGTAAATCAGTGGAACCTTACAGTGGAAGAACGGCAGGAAGTTTCTTCTGTTGCATTTTCTGAGGAATCTATGACTTATATAAAAGGTCTGGATAATGTTAATATGTACAGACAACCAGGAAGCCTTACCGTTAATTATAAAAACGGACAGAGCGAGCAGGTAAAAGTATATCTTGGACAAAGTGCATATGACCGTTATGGAAACCGGATCACTCCAAAGGTTACAGACAGTAATGGAAGCGAGATTACAGAATGGTATGATGATGATGGTGTTGCAATCGAATTGCCGGAAGGTTCCTACAAACTGACATATATCTGTGATAAGGTAACCAGTGCTGAAATTCCATTTACTGTACAGAAACCGGATTTTAACAGTTATGCTAAAATTACAGAAGGCGAAAATCATATTAAAGTTGCTGTATCTGGAAAGAGTTCTCCAACCTGGTATGCTTTCGAAGTAGAAAAAACAGGCAGGTATCAGTTTAAAATTCAGGAACAGGATGGAGTAGACAGAGATCTGAACTGGAAGAAGCTTAACGAAAACGGAGATCTTGAGGATTATTCACCAGACTGGGATGATTCTTACAGAAAAGTGGAAGCAGGAAAATATTTAATTTCCTGGGAGATATGGGAAGAGGATGCAAATGCCAGCGAAGATGCAACAGTTCTTGTTAAGAGAGTACCGGAGATTAGTTCTGTAAAAATAAAATCCTACAGCCCGACAGATCTGACTTTCATAGAAAGAGTACAGAGACCATGGCTTGATGATCTGACAGCGGAAGTTACATATGATGATGGAACTACCCGTGAACTGGATGCGGAAAATAACGATGATGAATATGGCAGATGGATGTCTTACGATCTTTTCAAAGCAAAAGATGCCAGCGGTTATTATGAGTCTGTAGATGATTATGAAAATCTTCCGGCAGGTGACTATGTATTCAGAGTAAACTTTGGCGGTGTTTACGCAGAAGACATCCCTGTAAAAGTTGTTTCTCTTGATGAATCTGTGAAACAGGAAGTTACAACAGGAACAACGGAAGTCAAGAATCAGGATAAGCTTGTCCTGAAATATAAAGCTCCTGCAGATGGACGTTATGAGCTTGAGACGAATGTTCCGATATCCACGATCAAGTTCCGCACTGCTAAAGATAGAGGCCCGACTGATTGTGTGCTGGAGAATTACAGAGCATATGCAGACTTTAAGAAAGACACAGAATATTATCTTTATGTAGATGCAGATGAATATTGTCCGGAACTGAAAATAACAGTTTCTTCCGTAACAAGACCGGCTGAAATGGAGACAACTGCATTAAAGAAAAACTATATTGCAGGTGTGGAATACTTTAAAGAAGAGAACATGCAGACAACCGTAGGATTCGGGGAAAACAAATCCAGAACTGTAAAAGGTTCCGATCTTGTAAACGGATATTATCTCCACTACCAGGTAAAAGACAGTGAAGGTAAGGAGCATTCTTATTATGAACCTCTGACAGTAGGTGAATGGACAGTTACACCTTATCTCAGTGCAAGTATCCAGACAGGAAGTGCCATTGCTGTAGAAATGTCCAAGCTTCCTGTTAAATCCGATACGATCACCGCTAAGAAACTGGAAATGGACAAGCTTCCATCCCTGGAAAAAGATGTCTGGAAACAGTTTGAGAATACAGGATATTCCGACAGATATTATTCATTCACAGCTCCGGAAGACGGAAAATATGTATTTGAATGCAGTAATGAGCAGGAAAGATACAACAGAGGAGTTGGAGTATTCTATTCAGACGGTGAAAAAGGATACAAAGATGAAGGCTACAGCATTAATCTGAAAAAAGGCGAAACATGCCTTGCTGTTATTTATACCAGCGCAGAGTGTAAACTCAGAGTTGTAAATACAGCAGCAACAGAAACTCCGGAAGAAGTAAGCAGTATTGCACTTACTGAAGGACTGAGAAAAGCCATCACTTACACAGGCAAAGCTATTCCTTGTACTTTCACTCCGGAAGAGGATGGATATTACACAATGGAGTCCGAATCTCTGGATGGATCATATTTGGACACTTATGTTGAGCTGATGTGTGACGGAGATGAGATCGGAGAAGATGATGACAGTGCAGGAAATGGAAACTTTTGCCTGATAAAGAAGCTTGAAAAAGGCAAAGAATATACATACCTGCCAAGAACTTATAACGAAGATACAGGTTCCTTTATCATTTCTTTCCATAAGACAAATATTGTTCCGATTAAGAACATTGAGATCGTGCCAAGAGAAGGCGTAGATACCTCTGCTCTTACAGTTATGGATGATATCAGAAATTACTATAATGTGAAAGTAACTTACGAGAATGGAACTACAGCAATAACAGACTGGTGGAACCAGAAAGATGAGTATAGAAACGATATTGATAAAGAAGTTATTACTCCGAAGCAGACAGGAACTGAAAAAGAACTGACTTATACAGTAACAGTAAAATATAAGAATCTTGGATCTGATGACGAGAAAGAAAAGAAAGAAAATATTACTGTAAAAGGAATTCCATCACTGGAAGAACTTAAAGAAGCAAATGATTATAAAATAACCACTTTCGATCGCCAATATTATCGTTTTACACCTTCATCAGAAGGACAGTACATAATATCTCTGAAACAGGAAGATAATGATTATAATAATGTAAATGTCTGGACTTACGGAAAGCTGTACGATAATCAATGGGAAACCTGCATTGTAGAGAAGGCTTATGAAGGTGAGAACAATTATTCTGTTCAGCTGGAAGCAGGTAGAGAATATCTTGTGTCTGCATTGGGTGAAGTTAATAATCCCGAGGCAAGCTTCCAGATCAGGAAGGTAAAGAAAACATTAAAAGGTCTGGAACTGGTGAAGGCACCGGAACAGGCAAAATGCCTTCCAAATGATGTAAATGCTGTTTCCTATAAAGGACTTCAGGTAAAAGCACTCTACACAGACGGAAGCACAGAAACTATTACATATGGAAATGCAGATTCCTCCGGAAGATATATTTATCAGGGAACTGTGAAATGGCTGGACGATGGAACTGGCATAGCATATGCGAACCTTGGAAAATATCAGGTAAGTTTCCCGCTGAAAGCAGATTCCTGGAGTAATGTTCCGGAACTGAAACGCGATAAAGCTACAACTGTAAAAGCTGTTCGCGGTGATATGGTAACACTGAAATTTGTTCCTGAAAAAACAGATAATTATCGGTTTACTGTAGATGGCGGTTATGTAGTAGAAGGGGTTGTCGGCGAAGATCCGGATGACAGCTGCAACAATCCAGGCAACTGCAATTTGAAAGAAGGCAAGATTTATTACATCCATGTACATGCTTATAAAGAAAATCCTTCTGTAACAGTTGTATATGCAGACTGTATCTGGGACGTAACATCCGATACAAAAGCAACCTGTACAAAAGAAGGAAAGAAGGTTGAGACCTGCCGTAAACACGGAGATACAAGAGTGACAGTTACACCGGCACTTGGCCACAAGTGGAACAGTGGTGTGATTACAAAGAAAGCAACCTGTACTGCAGACGGAGTGAAGACTTACACCTGCAGCAACTGCGGTGAAAAGAAAACAGAAGCTATTGCAAAAACAGGACATAAGTTCAGCAGCTGGAAGAAGATCTCTGATGCAACTGTATTTGCTAAACAGAAACAGAAGAGAACCTGTTCTGTCTGCAAGAAGCCAGACTACAGATATGTTGGAAGTAAGGTGAAAGCAACTATCAAGCTGAACTTAACATCCATCACTTTGCAGCAGAAACAGAGCACAAAAGCAGTCAAAGTAACTATGGCGAAAGGTGACTCCGTGAAATCCTGGACTTCCAGCAACAAGAAGATCGCAACAGTCGATAAGAAAGGAACGATCAAAGCTGTAAAGAAAGGAACTGCAAAGATCACAGTAACACTGAAGAGTGGAAAGAAAGCAACAGTAACAGTTAAAGTACAGACTTCCAAAGTTGCGACATCCAAGATCACAGGCCTGAAATCAAAAGTAACTGTGAAGAAAGGCAAGACTCTGACCCTGAAACCAGTCCTCAGCCCGATCACAAGCAAGGATAAGATCACTTACAAAACATCCAATAAATCCGTTGCAACAGTAAGCAGCAAGGGTGTTATCACAGGCAAGAAAAAAGGAACTGCAAAGATCACTGTGAAAGCAGGAAAGAAATCTTATGTAGTAACAGTAACCGTAAAATAATCAATAAAAAACAGACCGGATTACCATTGGGTGATCCGGCCTGTTTTTTTTGTCTAATTTTAGTTCTGTACTGGCAAAAAATGTATTGTTTTGGTACAATTTATATAAAATCAGAGGGAAAATGTGGACTTTGCATGTTATGGCGGGAGGAAGCTCCAACAACAAGATCGCAACCGTAACCAGCACAGGAAAGATCACAGCAAAGAAAGCCGGAACCTGTAAGATCTATGTGAAAGGAAACGGAATCACGAAAGTTGTTACAGTAACAGTAAAAAAATGATTCCCGGATCTGCAAACCAAGAATTTCAAAAATAAAATACTGAATACCGACCAGGGGGCTGTTCAAACGAACAGCCCCCTGCAGCTTTTGCAGAATAGAACTTTTTGATTATAATACTCTCATTTAATAATTTTTATATGGGTTCATATCTATTCTGGTGAGAATAGGTTCAATGTATTTGGAAATATTTAGTTGTTACTTATAATCCGTTGCCTTAAAAGTCACATAAATATATCATTATTTCGAGGTGAGATCTTTATGAACTTGCAAACAAATTTAGGTATTGCTATTAAAGAATTCAGAAATAATCTGGGGCTGAGCCAAGAAAAATTTGCGCTTTCAATTGAGATGGACAGAACATATTTGGCATCTGTAGAAGCAGGAAAAAGAAATCTTTCTCTGGCCAACATTGAGAAAATTGCCAGAGGATTAAATACCAATGTTTCAGAGCTCTTTGCAAAAGCAGAATCGTATAATTGATAAAAGACTAAAGGGGCATACGTTATGAATGATTTTATCATGGATATTATTTCCATACATTGTAATAATGATAGAATGCAGGCAGCAAGAGTATATCAATATGCTTATTTATTGCAGTATCTTGATAAGAAAACTCAATCAGTAGATAAATCTTCAAAAGCAAGGGGATCATTTGCAAATCTATATGCCATTTATGTTCTTGTTGAAGATTACATAAAGAATGGATATTTGAATTCATCAAAAAGATACTCTGAATATCCAGGTATGATGTTTACTGACGCACTTGCCCGTACAAGGGAACTTCCATTTGGTGAGAAGCTTCAAAATCATGCTTTGAATAATAGATGTAATGATGAATTCAAAAAATTTTTTATGTCAGAAACTGCAGAGATTCCTATTAGACGGAATTTAGATACTAGAAGATATTGGATTAATGAAAAGCTGCTTGAAGTCCAAATATCGCCTGCAGATATAGTAAATATTGCTCCACTGTGTATTGAGATAATTAATAAATATGTTGAGCTGAAAATGAAAAGATTTTCATGTTTCTTTAATGATTTAAATGACTTGAAATTGACTGTTTCTACTAATCCGCAGAAATCTGTCAGCTTTATATCAGAAACACTGAATCCAAATTCGGATGCTCGTATTTTTGAAATTGTATCCTATGTAATCATAAAGTATCATTTCATTGATCAAACGATAAAATACACATTAAATGGAATAACCCAAGAAGTACCCTTAACAGTATTTAAAGTTGGAAGGACAAATGCTAATGATGGCGGTATCGATTATATAATGAAACCTTTAGGAAGAGTTTTTCAAGTAACGGAAGTATTGGATTTCAATAAGTATTTCTTGGACATAGATAAATTGATTCATTATCCGATTACCTTTGTTATAAAGCAGGATATCACTCCTGAAGAAGCTTTAAGACGAATTAAACAAGTGGCTCTTGAGAAGTATTCAGATATCAATGTATTAAATCAATATCTCTCTTGTTTTGAGGAAGTAATTACTATTCCTACTCTCAAAGCAATGCTCGAATTAAATATATCTAAAGGATATCTGCCTAATATGATAGATGAATTAATCACACAATGTAAAGTTGAATATAATATTGAATGAAAAAAATTAGCCTCGTTCCGATATGTGGTTCGAGGCTAAGGCTTTATATATCAAAAAGTGACAATTGAATATTGTTATTCTTAATATGGCTTTTCTTTGAGGTATTGTTTGTCTTTCTGCTTTTGTCCTTTTGCAGAATTTCTCCTTTATAAGTCTTTGAAATTCCAGTTCTGCGAATACCTATTTTGAAATACTCTTTATTTATATCCATACTGATTGCTCTTCTTCCAAGTTTGACAGCTACACCTGCTGTTGAGAAGCTGCCGCCAAATGGATCCAATACAATTTCATCAGGATTACTTGATGCCTGGATGATTCTTTGCAATAACATTTCTGGTTTTTGAGAAGGATGATTTTCATATTCATCCATCTTGAATCTCACTCTAGGAAATTCCCAAACATTACCTGGCACTTTTTTTGTATTATATGGCTGAGGTGGATTTTTACGATAGTCTATTAATCCTCTCTTGGCACCGGTCTTTGCTTCAATCAGGATATCTTGATAATTAAATGTATATTTAGCTTTATCAGTTTTGGTAGCCATAAGAATAGGTTCATATAAAGAACCAAATTTCTTTTTTGATTGAACACCGGAACTATCATATGCCCATACAATATCATTCACAATATTATAGTGTTCTTGCAGATAGATTGAAATATATGGAATATTTTGGGTTGAATTCATCAGATAAAAAGTTCCATTATCTTTTAATACTCTAAAACATTCATCAATCCAAGTATAACACCACTCCAAGTATTTTTGTCTATCCTTCCAGGAATCGCTGTCATTGCCAAAATCTTTACCGAGATTGTATGGGGGATCAGCAAAAATCAAATCTACTGAATCTGCTTCCATCTTTTTTAATGATTCAATACAATCATTGTAAATAACCAACGAATTATCTGATTCAAGATATTCAAAATCTATATCATGAAATAATTCAATCATAGCTTCCTCCTCTAATCTGTTGAGCTTCTTCCGCTTTTAAGCCATTCCTCCAATTCAGATTTCTTAAACTTCCATAATCTGCTAATGTTTTATGAGCAGGAATAACGGTTTTTTATTCAATTCTGAATGGCATCTTAAACATTTAGCAGTAGCTTCAATACCAATATCATTATCTTAAATATTCATAAAAGCAATTCTACTTGAATGATAATAACGCATATGTTCTATGATTTCAATGTATTTTCACATGCCCGGTTAAAGTTCAGGCAAGTAAAGTAACAGTAACAATATATAAGATTACCTGGACAAGATAGTAAACAGAATAAAGGACAGTGAAACGTTTTCACAAAATAACATTGACATTTTATATGATACTCATTATCATATAAAACATATTTATTTACTATGAAATAAGGAGAAAGCAAGCAGCAAAATTTTTTCGGGGAGGAATGGAACATGTCGATCAAGAAAATAGCAGAGAAAGCAGGGGTTTCGCCTGCAACGGTGTCCAGAGTTCTGAATAATCCCAATTATAAGTGTTCCGTTTCAGGGCTTCGGGATAAGATATGGAAAACAGCTATTGAGATGAATTACGTGCCAAATGAGGCCGCCAGGAATCTGAAACGGGGCGTTTCTGCAAAGCAGGAGAAAACATGGTATATCAATATTCTGATGACAAGAACCGATTTCTCACAGGCCGATCCTTTTTTTTCAGAGCTGCTGCGGGTAATTGAGAGTGAGATCCATGATAAGAACTGTATTCTTTCAAAAGTGTGGTATATGTCGGTGTTCTCCGATGATCGTAAGTGCCGCAGAGAGAATCTGGATCGCCTGATTGACGAAATGTATGGTGAAGTGGAGGGGAAGAGGGACGGCCTGATTATTATCGGAAGATGTAATAAGGAAGCTTTGAAAAAGCTGAATAAAAAATATAAAAGTGTAGTCTCGGTGAACCGCAATTCTACGAATTATGAGGTGGATGAAGTTCTATGTGATGGAAAAAAGATTGCATCAGCAGCAGTTGAATATCTTATATCTCTTGGACATAAGAATATCGGGTATGTCGGACAGTGCCACAGCGAAGACCGCTACAATGGATATCTGGAGACTTTGAAACGGCATGATCTGTATGTGATTCCGGAGTATGTGATCGAGACGAAACAAACTGAGGCCGAAGGTTATGAGGCTATGGAAAAATTTCTCCAGTCTGATGATATGCCTACAGGAATCTACTGTGCCAATGATATTTCGGCTATTGGAATGCTGAAGTGTTTAAATAAATTCCGGAACCGGTATTATATGCCTTCTATTATATCAAGTGATGATATCCAGGAAGCACAGTTTACAAAGCCGATGCTCACAACAGTAAGTTTACCGAAAGAGGATATGGGAAAATTTGCTTTGTATCTGCTGCTGGACAGGCTGAAGGGCGAACATTCCGGCGTGATCAGGATGGAGCTGGAAGGCAGACTGGTAATCCGAAACAGTTGCAGCAGTGTGGAAGACAGTATGTGGAGCGACTATTGCATCTGATAAATAAGGTGAAAACGTTTTCAGATATTCCTATTTAAATAATAGGAATAATATGGTTTAATGTATTCAATTCAAATAAAGGAGTACATAGATCATGAAAAGAAGACGGATCGCAGGAGTCTGTATCGCACTGGCAGCAGTTGTGCTTGCAGGAACTATTGCAGTATCAGGTAATAATACAAAAGATAAAAATCACGTGGAGATCATTAATGTGTCATATGACCCGACAAGAGAATTTTATGAGTCATATAATAAGATCTTTTCAGAATACTGGAAGGAAAAAACAGGCCAGACAGTTGATGTGATCCAGTCTCATGGCGGTTCCGGCAAGCAGGCACTTGAGATCGCAAACGGACTTCCGGCAGACGTGGCAACACTTGCTCTGGAATATGATATTGATGCGATCCAAAATGCCGGCATAATCGACAGTGGATGGATCAATGAATATCCGGATGACAGTGCTCCGTATACTTCAACCATTGTATTTCTGGTGCGAAAAGGCAATCCAAAGAACATCCATGACTGGGATGATCTGACAAAGAATGGCGTGGGAGTGATTACACCGAATCCGAAAACTTCAGGTGGTGCCCGCTGGAACTACATGGCAGCATGGGCTTATGCCAATGCAAAATACAATGGAAATGAAACAGAGATGAAAGCTTTTATAAAGAAGCTTTATCAGAATGTCCTTGTTCTGGATTCAGGAGCAAGAGGCGCAACAACTTCTTTTGTGGAAAACGGTCAGGGTGATGTGCTGATCGCCTGGGAAAACGAAGCATTTCTTTCTGTGAGGGATAATCCGGATGATTACGAGATCGTAACACCGAGCATCAGTATTCTGGCGCAGCCGTCCGTTGCAGTTGTAGATGAGAATGTGAAAAAGCATGATAACGAAGATGCGGCGCAGGCCTATCTGAAATATCTGTATTCCGATGAAGCACAGGAGCTGATCGCTGAGAATTATTACAGACCGGTAAAGCAGAAGATCCTGAAAAAACATGCAGATACTTTTAATTTGAATGTGAAGCTGGCAACTATAAAAGATTTCGGCGGCTGGGATGAAGTGCAGGAGAAGCATTTCGCAGATGGCGGAGTGTTTGATGAGATTTATGAGGAATAAGATGTTATAGCTGCCGGAAACTGACAGATAAGAATTGCTTTTTGGCGAGGCAGTTAATGGCATGGAAATGCATATAAAAAATGATGATACAGACATAGCAGAAAGAGAAAAGAGGGGAGACAGAAATGAAGAAACAACAGAGTAAACGGGTGATACCAGGCTTTGGACTGACAATGGGAGTGACTTTGGCGATGCTGAGTATCGTGGTTCTGATTCCCCTTGCATCTCTGGCAGTTTATTCGGCGCGGCTGGGATTTGGAGAATTTATCCAGGTGATCACGAGACCTAGAGTTTTGTCCGGATTTTATGTAAGCTTTATTACCGCATTTGCGGCGACAGTGGTTAATGCCATTATGGGACTGATCCTTGCGTGGGCGCTGGTGAGGTATGATTTTCCGGGAAAAAGGATCATGGATGGAATGATCGAGCTGCCTTTTGCGCTGCCAACAGCAGTTGCCGGTATTTCACTGACATCACTGACATCCGATAAAGGAATTGTGGGAAGCTTTTTTGCAAGGTTCGGAATTAAGATCGCGTATACCAGGATCGGTATCACGGTGGCTCTGATATTCGTGGGAATTCCGTTTGTAGTCCGTGCTATTCAGCCGGTACTGGAGAAACTGGACGGATCCTATGAGGAGGCGGCACGTGTTATGGGTGCAAAACCATTCACCATTTTCCGAAGAGTAATTTTTCCCGAGCTTCTGCCGGCAATGCTTTCCGGGGCGGGACTTGCTTTCGGACGATGCCTGGGAGAATATGGAAGCGTTGTTTTTATCGCAGGAAACAAACCTTATTATACAGAGATCACGCCGCTGATCATCATGTCAAAACTTCAGGAGTTTGATTACGAAAGCGCAACATCTATTGCACTTGTCACACTGGCAGTTTCATTTCTGATCCTGTTTGGCGTGAATCTGGTGCAGGCAAGAAATACGAAACGTATCAGAGGGAGGGACGCATAATGGATGAAAAAAAGAAGCAGGCTTCCGGGCCGGTGAAATGGATCCTCATCGGGATCTCCGTACTCTTTCTTTTTGTAATGCTGGTGCTTCCGCTGGTTGTTGTTGTGACCCAGGCACTGAGCAAGGGATGGGAGTGCTATGTGCAGGCGGTAACAGATGAGTACACACTGAAAGCACTGGTGCTGACCATTGAAGCAACGGCTGCTGCAGTTGTATGCAATACGATCTTCGGATTATGCGCAGCATGGGCTATGACCAGATTTCATTTCCGGGGAAAAAAGCTCCTGACTACTTTGATCGATATTCCGGTTACGGTATCACCGGTTATCGCAGGTCTTATCTATATTCTGGTTTTTGGAAAGCAGAGTCCGCTTTATTCTGTACTTGAAAAAGTGGGAATTCAGATTGTATTTGCTGTTCCGGGAATTATCCTGGCAACGATTTTTGTTACGTTTCCATTTGTGTCCAGAGAGATCATTCCGGTGCTGGAATCTATCGGATCAGATGAAGAAGAGGCAGCTGCTCTGATGGGAGCAAAGGGCTGGAGGATTTTTACCAAAGTAACTTTTCCGCATATTAAATGGGCGTTCCTTTACGGTGTAGTATTGTGTACGGCGAGAGCAATGGGAGAGTTTGGTGCAGTGTCTGTGCTGTCCGGACATCTCCGTGGAAAAACAAATACGCTTCCGCTTCATGTGGAGATTCTTTATAACGAATTCCAGTATGTTCCGGCTTTTGCGGTTTCTTCGATCCTGGTGATCCTGGCGGTGATCCTTCTGATTGCGAGAAATGTTCTGGAGCATAAAGGAAAGGGGGAAAAAGGCGATGTACGTTGAGTTAAAAAATATCAATAAAACATATGGGGATTACAAGGCATCTGACAACGTAAGTTTTGGCATTGAAAAGGGGAAGCTGATCGGTCTCTTAGGACCCAGTGGAAGCGGAAAAACTACGATCCTCCGTATGATCGCCGGTCTGGAGCAGCCGGACAGCGGTGAGATCATCATTGACGGAAGAGTGGTCAATGATGTGTCTGCCAGCGAGCGAGGCATTGGATTTGTGTTCCAGAATTATGCTCTTTTCCGGTATATGACGGTGTATGATAATATTGCGTTTGGCCTGAAGGTACAGAAGGCAGATAAGAAATATATTAAGCAGCGTGTTACGGAGCTGGTAGAGCTGATCGGGCTGAAAGGGCTAGAAAAAAGATATCCAAGTCAGCTGTCCGGTGGCCAGAGACAGCGAGTTGCTTTTGCCCGGGCACTGGCTCCGAATCCGCAGCTTCTTCTTCTGGACGAGCCTTTTGCCGCTATTGACGCAAAGATTCGTACAGAGCTTCGAAGCTGGCTGAAGGATATGATCGAGAAGCTGGGAATCACCAGCATTTTTGTTACTCATGACCAGGATGAGGCTATTGAGGTGGCAGATGAGATCATTATTACCAACCGTGGACGTATCGAGCAGAAGGGAACACCTCTGGAGGTTTACCAGAATCCGGATACTGCGTTTACTGCGGGATTTTTCGGCCAGACTTCTGTGATCGATGATTACCAGGTGTTCAATCACTTTGAGGAAGTTCCGGGTGGTGAAAAAGCTATTGTGCGGCCGGAATTTGTGAAGGTGACGAAGAAAAATGAGGAGCAGAAATATAAGAGTTCTGCAACAGAGGGTGTTGTAGAGCGAGTTGCTTTCCGTGGAAGCAGCCTGGAACTGAAAGTCCGGGTAGGAGACACTGTGTTAAGTGCCAGAAGAAGTCTGGACGAAGAACCTGTCCGGGAAGGCGAAGTTGTGGATGTGTTTGTGCAGAGGATTTTTGTAACGAAGGGAAATGAGGCAGTGCTGCTGCATAATACAGCTATGGTTGAGGATTGGCTGGTTATATAAAAAAATGCCGCGGGAGCGGCATTTTTTTATGAGCAAGTAGCGAAAGCGGATTGCGAATATCATATGATGAGGGCGCGGGAGCGGCATTTTTTTATGAGCAAGTAGCGAAAGCGGATTGCGAATATCATATGATGAGGGCGCGGGAGCGGCATTTTTTTATGAGCAAGTAGCGAAAGCGGATTGCGAATATCATATGATGAGGGCGCGGGAGCGGCATTTTTTTATGAGCAAGTAGCGAAAGCGGATTGCGAATATCATATGATGAGGGCGCGGGAGAGGCATTTTTTTATGAAAATGTGATGAAATTCAAACATTGGCAAAAACGAAACCCCCGGAAGTCTCGCACACTTCCGGGGGTTTCTATTCCGTTATGTAAGGGGCTTAAATTTCTCAGTCTTGACATTAATTATAATTCGCCTTATACTAAACCATGTAAATAACAGGGGAGCTTGTGATGGCAGGCTGAGAGGAAGTCTTCAACTTCGACCCTTATACCTGATTTGGATAATGCCAACGTAGGAACGTATAAGATGAATTTACGGGAGATACCTTGGTGTATCTCCTTTTATTTTGCTTATAGTCAGGATTTACAGGGAAGGGATCAAGAGCGAACGCTTTTAACCCAGGTATCGACAATTGAATATTTGGAAATTTGAGAGTGAACTGAGTTCATGAAGGGGTGCACCACCGCGGGTGTATTTCTTTGTGGACTCTTTTTTTATTGACGAATAGCTTTTGAAGTTTCCGGAAAGGAGCGATCATGATCACAGTAAATGGTGAAACCAGAACACTGGAAAATCCAGTAACAGTAACAGAATATCTGGAAGCATGTAACTATGTTCCAGTGCAGGTTGTAGTGGAGCTGAATGAAGAGATTATTAAAAGAGAGACTTACGATACAACAGTACTGAAAGATGGCGATGTTGTGGAGATTCTGCAGTTTATGGGCGGCGGAAGCTGCTGATGTGAAAATATTTTCTGCAAACAGATAAAAAGAAAGGTGGACATAAAAAATGACAACAGCAAACACAAATGAAGACAAACTGATTCTGGGAGGCCATGAGTTTACTTCCCGTTTTATCCTTGGTTCAGGAAAATTTTCTCTGGAGCTTGTAAAAGCATGTATTGAAAAAGCAGGAACTCAGATCGTAACACTTGCCCTGCGACGTGCAAATGAGGGTGGACTTGCAAACATTCTTGACTATGTACCGAAGGATGTTACGCTTCTTCCGAACACATCAGGAGCCAGAAATGCTCAGGAGGCAGTCCGCATTGCAAGACTTTCCCGCGAGCTTGGATGCGGAGATTTTGTAAAGATCGAAGTTATCCATGACTCCAAATATCTTCTTCCGGATAACTATGAGACCATCAAGGCAACAGAGATCCTTGCAAAAGAGGGCTTCGTAGTAATGCCGTACATGTATCCGGATCTGAATGCAGCCAGAGATCTGGTAAACGCAGGAGCAGCCTGTGTAATGCCGCTTGGTTCCCCAATCGGTTCCAACAAAGGAATCTGCACAAAAGAATTTATCCAGATCCTCATCGATGAGATCGACCTTCCAATTATCGTAGACGCAGGAATCGGCCGTCCGTCACAGGCATGTGAAGCAATGGAAATGGGCGCAGCAGCAGTTATGGCAAACACAGCTATCGCAACAGCAGGAGATGTCCGTGTTATGGCGGAAGCCTTTAAGAAAGCTATTGAGGCAGGAAGAAGTGCATACCTTTCCGGCATGGGAAGAACTCTTGAGAGAGGTGCAAGTGCATCTTCACCGCTGACCGGATTTCTGCATGAGTAAAATTGATAAATGAATGATTGAACGCAGAACACTAAGCGGGGCAGGAGCTGCCTGTGCAGTGAATCGCAGGTATTGTCTGGTTTCAATTGAAATTGAGTTTATGGATATGCATCAGTGAGAAACAGAACATTGCTGCAATATATGAGAGGAGCGACATAAGAGTAATGGCAGAAACAGTACAGGCCAGTCAGCAGGACGGCCATTTTAATGAAAGTATCGTAAATGAAGAAATTCTGGAAGATATGAAAAAGAACCGTATTGATCATATGAAGTACCTTCCGGATATGGAACAGCTGGAAGAATCTGATGTAATGGATCAGGTTATTACCGCAATGAACGCATATGATTATGATAAATACACAGAAGCAGATGTACGCAGGGCACTTGCTCATGACAACCGTACGCCGGAGGATTTTAAAGCCCTGCTTTCACCGGCAGCACTTCCACTTCTGGAAGAAATCGCACAGGCTGCACGGATCGAGACAAGGAAGCATTTTGGAAACAGTATCTGCATGTTTACACCGATCTATATTGCAAACTACTGTGAGAACTACTGCATTTACTGCGGATTTAACTGTCATAACAAAATCCGCCGTGCACAGCTGAATGCAGATGAGATCGAAAAAGAAATGGCAGCCATTGCAGAAACCGGACTTCAGGAGATCCTGATCCTTACCGGTGAGAGCAAATCCAAATCCAATTTAGAATATATCGGAAAGGCCTGTGAGATTGCCCGGAAATATTTCAAGGTAGTCGGCCTTGAGGTATATCCGATGAATTCTGATGAGTACGCATATCTTCACAAATGCGGCGCAGATTATGTAACTGTTTTTCAGGAGACCTATAATTCTGATAAGTATGAGACACTGCATCTGGCAGGACATAAGAGGATTTTTCCATATAGATTAAATACTCAGGAGCGTGCGTTAAAAGGCGGCATGCGAGGCGTTGGTTTTGCGGCACTTCTGGGACTGGATGATTTCCGGAAGGATGCTTTTGCAACCGGATATCACGCATATCTTCTGCAGAGAAAATATCCACACGCAGAGATTGCTTTTTCCTGCCCAAGACTTCGTCCGATCATCAACAACGACCGGATCAATCCGAAGGATGTCCACGAACCGCAGCTTCTGCAGGTAGTTTGTGCATATCGCCTGTTTATGCCGTTTGCAAGCATTACCGTATCTACCAGAGAGTGCGAGCGTGTCCGTGACAATCTGGTGAATATTGCTGCAACAAAGATTTCCGCAGGTGTCAGCACAGGAATTGGAAGCCATGTAGATGATATTGAGGATAAAGGTGATGACCAGTTTGAGATTTCAGACGGAAGATCTGTGGATGAAGTTTTTAATGCACTGAAAGATCATGGTCTGCAGCCAGTGATGAATGATTATATCTATCTGTAAAGAAAAAATTTATGTTCTTGGGTATGCGACAAAGTGGATTTTGAACATTCGCTTAATATAAACCTGGAACGATTACATAGGTGTCAGGGGATAATTTTTGTGGAATATGTGGAAAACCATCCACTCGAAAAAGCGATTTTTCAGGACGGGTGTGGATAACTGTCTTGCAAGGCTGATTGCGTTTTCACAAAAGCTTTCAACGGCGATAAATATATGTAAAAAAGAGTGAGAAATATATGGATAACAGCTGAAAATCAGTATAAAAACCTGTGAAATTAGCAAAAAGATCCCTGTTTCTGAAATCTCCTGAAAACGGTTTCCAATCTAACAGTTTTCATATGGACTTACTCATGTTTATAATAGCCCCAACAACAAAACACGAGGCAAACACAGGAGGTAAGTATTATGAAAAGAAGATGGAGATCAGCAGTAGCAGCTCTTGCAGCAGTAGCGGCATTTGGAAGCCTTACAGGAGTGACAACCTATGCGGCGGACAGCGTCAGCATTACAAATGTATCTTATGATCCGACCAGAGAGCTTTACGAACAGTACAATAAGATTTTTCAGGAACACTGGAAAGAAAAAACAGGCCAGGATGTTGAGATCACGCAGTCCCATGGTGGTTCCGGCAAGCAGGCACTTGAGGTTGCCAACGGACTGGAAGCAGATGTGGTAACACTGGCACTGGAGTATGATGTGGATGCGATCCAGGATGCAGGACTCATCGATGACGGGTGGGTGGACAAATTTCCGGAGGACAGCTCTCCATACACTTCGACTATTGTATTTCTTGTGAGAAAAGGAAATCCCAAGAATATCAAGGACTGGGATGATCTGGTAAAGAAAGATGTAGGTGTGATCACACCAAACCCGAAAACCTCCGGCGGAGCAAGATGGAATTACCTGGCAGCCTGGGCCTATGCAAAAGATAAATATAACGGAGACGAAGATAAGATTAAAGAATTCATCGGAGATCTTTACAAAAACGTACTTGTCCTTGATACCGGAGCCAGAGGTGCAACAACTTCATTTGTAGAAAACGGACAGGGAGATGTGCTGATTGCCTGGGAAAATGAAGCCTATCTTTCCGTAAAAGATTATCCGGACGACTACGAAATCGTAACACCAAGCATCAGCATTCTTGCACAGCCGTCAGTAGCAGTAGTCGATAAAGTCGTAGACAAAAGAGGCACCAGAGATGTGGCAGAGGAATATCTGAATTATCTCTATTCCGATGAAGCACAGCGGATCGCAGGTGATAATTATTACCGTCCGTCAAATCAGGATATTCTGAAGGAATACTCAGATGTGTTTGACCTGGACATCAATCTTGTCACCATTGATGATTTCGGCGGATGGAAAAAGGCACAGGAAACACATTTTTCAGATGGAGGGATTTTTGATCAGATTTATGAAGGATAACCGATAGAAGATATGATCAGATAGAACAACACAAAGGAGCTGCAGAACAATGAAGACTCAAGTTCTGCAGCTTCTTTTGTGTAAATATGATGTGCCTTTTGCAACGGAGATACAGCTATGAATCTTCCGGTCTGCAAAATAACGGCAGAAGGGGCAGGGGGATCAGGTATGGCTTCCTTCGGTCAGGGAACAACCATCCATCATACGGATTCCGTTTATGGTATCCAGATAGGTGTCATACATTTCCTTCCATTCGTCAGAGGCATCCTCGGAGTACTGGCTGATGGTGGACAGAAGATCGTATTTTTTGCGGTACCAGTAATCTCCGTTTTCATCCTGCCAGATGTACTGACCGTCATCGGTTGGCGGGTCAGAAGCGAGGACCGGGACTGCAGATATGGAAAGAGCGATCGCACCTGTTAAAAGAAATAAGATTTTTTTATGCATAGGCACCTCCTGATAAATTGTGCAGCAGTTGTTCAGTTACTGTCTACGGATCATAAATTTTTACAAAATAATCTCCAGCAGAGAAACGATCAGAGCCCGTATTTTTTCCAGCATCAGCACGGTAAAGATAATGGCAAACACGAAGAAGGCCGGCATACCGCCATGATATCCGCCGCTGGTAAAAAACATCACCGGAAAAACGATGAGAAAGATCAGGCTGATCACAGTGCCTCCCAAGGCGAGAATGTTGAACAGCCGGACGCGGAAATCAAGGGTGGGGCTGTAATTCCCGTAATTGATATAATTGTACCATGCTGCTGTATAGTTGTGTACACAAAAAAATACATTTAATCCAGTTTTCCTATTGACATACTATGAATAGTAGGCTAATATAAGTGTCAACAAAAGAAAGGGAAGAGGCTATGAACGAATACGGCTTTAATACAGGGCTGCTCCACGGCACCAATGAGAAATATCCACAGGGAGCCACACAGGTTCCGATCTATCAGAGCAGCGCATTCCGGCATGACAGCGCGGAAGACCTGGAGAAAATTTTTGACAATAAAAAAATGGGCTTCTCCTATACAAGGATCAACAATCCTACGGTGGAGTCCTTTGAGAAGAGAGTGACTATGCTGGAGGATGGAATCGGCAGTGTGGCCTGTGCATCCGGAATGGCAGCGCTGACTAATGCGTTTCTGAACATTCTTCAGGCTGGAGATGAGATCGTAGCAGCCTGCGGACTGTACGGCGGAACTGTGGAGCTGTTCGATGATCTGAAGCCTTTCGGGATTTTCGTAAAATATGTGAAAGAGAATAAGCCGGAAGCTTTTGAGGCAGAGATCACAGAGAAGACGAGACTTGTTTTCGCGGAGACCATCGGAAACCCCAAGCTGGACGTTACCGATATCCAGGCGGTTGCAGAAGTGGCAC
>OCGZ01000484.1_pt1 | contig 25704 bp, 28 predicted proteins | sample 1538711 | NCBI WGS metagenome assembly OCGZ01 (sample SAMN04571720, study PRJEB22368) | human gut metagenome | biome: human gut; material: stool | host: Homo sapiens | place: Luxembourg | collected 2012-08-17
TAGCCTCATATGCGATTTCTGTCCGTCGGACCAAGGATTTGCCTACAGCTTCCTTCAGATTCCACCTCACGATGGACACCCTTGCTGTTCAGCTATACATTTCCCACTACCTGGGCATGTTCAGGACTTTCACCTGCGAGAGCGCGCCCATGGCGCGCAAACGAAACGTGCGCCGCTAGGCGCACTTCCACTAAAAAGAGCCCTGACATCACGCCAAGGCTCTTTTTCTTTCATATACTTGTTATTTGCACCATAATTTTATACTCCTGGCACTGGAGTAGCTCTAAAAGCATTTACAGTCCTGTCTATAATAACCTGTCCCTCGCTTCCGGAGTCAAGAATCGTATTCTGAACGGATTCTTTTTCTACCAAAACAGCTGTTACATCAAGCGCAACCAACTTATCAGTAGTCGTCAGTGCATCTACTTGTGCAGAAAAGCAAGAATCTGATGCCTTTGTCTGCTCATCCGCAACTTCGGTAGTTGCAACAATATGGTTATCCGAAATATAATTTCCTTTACCTGAAACAATATGTATGATTACAGGTTTTACCCCGGCTGGCTTGATAGACTGTGTATGGATTATTTCCGAAATATGGTTGGCAATTACCGAATTATTATTACCACTGATACACAGAATACCATACAAATCATCTAATCCATTATCATATTCCAACATAGGCGCCCATGGTTCATTGTCACGTAAAAAATGATTTGAAGAAACCATATTTTCCGAACAGTTTCCTTCAAATACCAGCATTCCCGGATAGAAGGAATGAAATCTGTTGGCTGTAATAATGGAACGTGCCACATTACGGAAATGAACACTACTTGTGCCTCGAGGAAAAATATTATTTGCTGTAATCAAAAGTCCACCAAAATTTTCGGCAAAGATGGAATATCCCTTATAACCTGCGCCCATCAGATTATCTGTTATTTTAGATGCCTGTCCCCAGCCTCTCAACTCTATGCAATTACCACATTCCGCTATGAAATTATCGTGAATAGACAACGCATCTGCATGATAAATCGTAACCCCATGTTCTAAATATACGATTCCCATACCTGTGAGCCTGAATGAATCCTGTGCACTTCCAATATAAATACCTGTTTTTCCATTGGTATATGTATTTTCTGGATTTGACATTCCCGAACCATCGTCCACAAAATGCAAACCATCAATACAGAAGTTTTCAAATTCTACAGAACTAATTCGTGGATTTCCATCTCGCTCAACATAGAATGCTGCTCCTGCCGATTCTTCATCTCCTGGTTTTGGAGAAAGGTCAACAAGGATACGGCTTCCGCCCGGCCACACTTCATGTAAATCTGCCCATTCATTCTCCGGAAGATTATAACGGATACTGGATGATACAAAACCATGTCCTGAACCCATAATTTTCAAGTAACTGATATCAATCACTACTTGTGTACGAAGATGATAATCACCAGACGGAATGTAAATGACTGCTCCCGGTTTTCCACCTTCATTCATATTTGAATCTGTTTGTCGCTTTTTAATATCCGCAATAATACTGTTGATTACTTCCCCAATATCCTCGTAAGAATTTCCAACGTTCCATTTTGTAACGTCATAATAATTTTTACTTGACATCAATAAATCCTCCTATATGTTTACTTCGTCTGCTCTTCTAATAACGATTCAATTTCATCTTTTTCCAGCATAACCCTCAAAGCACCTCGCTTTGTTGTAATCAGAGCTGCACCCGCATTTGCGAATCGAAGCATCCCTCCGATGTCCTCTCCTGTAAGATTATCAAGCCCCTTATCCAAAACTGTATTCAGCATACATCCGGTAAAGGTATCTCCTGCACCCGTTGTTTCTATCGTGTTTTTCTGCAAAAATGGCTCTGCTTTAATCGTAAGCCCCTTATAGTATGCCCGGCTTCCATCTTTTCCCAGAGTAACACATACAAGTGGAATCTGATATTTCTGCTGAAGAAGAACTGCTCCTTTGTCATAATCCTTTTCACCTGTCATAAAAGTCAGTTCATTGTCCGATATTTTTAAGATATCACAACACTCCATACCATACTCAATAACTTTTCGTGCGTCCTCAAGATTCTCCCACAATGGTTCACGTAAATTAGGATCAAAGGAAATCAACGCTCCAGCTTCTTTCGCACACTGAATTGCATATTGTGAAGCTGTCCTGATTCCCGCATGAGTAAAGGATAACGTTCCAAAATGAAAGATTTTGGATGCACATATCTTATCCAAAGAAACCTCTTCTTTTCTCAACATCATGTCCGCTCCTGGATTACGGTAAAAAGAAAAATCTCTGTCACCATCTGGATAAGTATGTACAAATGCCAATGTGGTATGTACCTTGTCATCAATCACTAAACCTTCTGCATCAATTCCAACAGACTCTATCGTTTTTCTTGACATAGGACCACTGTATCAAAAGATTGAATCCGTTATGGAAGATATATCAAAAGTAAAAGTAGGACTGGAAGCCACTGGACACTATAATTACTTAGGATGTAACGCAGAAAAATAAGTCCTCCGATAACCTTCTATTCTATATTCTGCTGCCGAAATGTGTCCCCAAAGAACACAAGCCGCATCCCATATTTTTTATTCAAATCCAATGTTAGCATTATTTTGAACTGCCATTTATAAATTCCTTTCTATTAGCAACTTGCTATATTTATCTGCACATGTTTCTTAATTTCGCAATATCACTATCGCTCTATTTCCACAATATCATCAAAGCCACATTTCAATTCAACACATATCCTTGCCAGAATATCTAACGATACTTGTTGATCGTTGTTCATTTTGGTAAATGTACTTGGTGCTATCTGTGTTTTCTTTCTCAATTCAGTTTTCGTCATATCCTTATCAATTAACAACTTCCATAAAGGTTTATAAGTTATTTTTACTTGATTTTCTGACATGTTATTTCCTCCGATTATCACGTCAAATAGTCTTTTTGTCTTAATTTTTATTATATCATCAGTTTTTCGCTTATGCAATTATAAATTTTGAGTTCTCGAAATCGTGCATATGATTATCCATGAAAAAATTGAGCAGAGGAATCACCTTCCTCTGCCCCTATTCCACATCTTATCTTCCGCCTTATTAGCATCTCTACCAATACTCTTATCATAAACCTTCTGAAACTCTTCAAAAAGCTCATCCCCATCCAGCTTTATCTTCAACCTTTTCATTACTTCCGAGAAAAACCTTATGCTACCGCCTACATCGGCAATATCAAATCCGAATATATCTGCCTTAAAAGAATCACTGACATTCTCGTAACCACCAAGTTCTGATATTCTCCTGACAATCCAGCTAACTTTGTCCACTGGCTCATTTTCTTTAGTTTCCACATATTCACCTTTATCTGTTACATCAGTCATACTTTCGCCAACTCTTGTCACATTCACATTAGACGAATTATGAATCTCTGGTGTTCCTATGCCCTCTAAATCAGTCTGTTGTTTTCTCGCACTATCAGCTTGCTCTTTCTGTCTGCCTATTTCATTCTGATTATTGTTAGGATTCATTACCTCAATATTTACATCAGGCTCAATAAATACTGCCGTTGCTTTCTCAACCTCAGTATCCTCTTCCATCCCCGGTATCTCAACATCCCTGTCTGCAACGATTTCTTCTTTCCCTGTCACCGCATAATAAGCCGTATACAAATCTTCTTTTATAAGGTCATCAGCAAGCTGTATCTGCCTCTTAACATTTCTCTTCTCCAGCTTCAGCTCATCCAGTTCTTCCTGCACTTCCATGTGCCATATCTGATATTCCCGGTACTGCTCTTCATTCTTTATACTGCGTTTCCGGCTAGAGCTTTCTCTGTATATCTCCTTCTGTCTGTCCTCAATCTGCTGGATTTTTTCTTCCTGCTCACCTATGAAATACACAAGATCCACAACACTTTTGATGTCATTATTTACAATCAGCAGATATTCGTCCTGTAACTGATGAAACCGCTTCAAATCCTCTGTATACTTTGCTCCACCAACCACAAAACGCTTCTGTTCTACAATCCTTAATCTGTATAGTTTTGCATAAAACTTCTTCTGGAATGGTGACAGCTTCGCCCTGTGTAACCCCCTGATATCCGACGAATAAAAGTAAGGCTTTGACATCCAGGGCATATCCACATAATGCCGTAACATATCTTCTGAAAACATCTCGTCCAGCTTTGCCAGTTTATGATAATACCGAAATCCCGGTGCCTGCACCTCCATCCATGCATCTTTCTTAAATACATATCCAAGTCTTTTCATCAGATATTTAAAATGCTCCACATTCCTGGCTGCATATGCACACATCTTGGCATCCCTTAGAATTATCTCTTTCATTGACATTTCCTTTTCCCACTTGTCCCTGCTGATATTTTTTGGATTCCTGCTGTACTCTGCCGGCATAATGGAAAGTCCAAGTTCATCACAATATTTATTTGTAATCGGCTGAAGATGATTCTTCCAGTTGCCTTTAGGTGAATTATACTTCTTGCCGGTTGTCATACTAACACTATTCCAGATCAGATGCCCATGCATATGTTCCCTGTCAGTATGAACTGCATACACCGCCTCATAATCATTACCAAGCACATCCTTTGCAAAGTGCTCCAGCACATACATTGCCTGCTCTGCCGTCACTTTTTCTTCCGGTGAAAATGATATGATCACATGATAGCCCTGCCTTTTACCTGTCTTATGAAATATATTCTTTGTCTCTTCCATCTGCTCAAATGCTGTATCTGGCAGGCAGTTAATACCGCCCACCAGTATACATTCTTCTGTCTTATCCGGATTCTGGATATATTCCAAAGCATTCTTCAGGTGCGATGCTGGATTTCTGCCCTCTGACTCCTGTATATTTAAGATCTTTGTAATCGCCATACTTCCAGCACCTCCCCGAATGTTTTCTTTATATCATCCAGACTGCTCTGCAGTTTATCAATATCGCTGTAATATAACTTTCCCTGTGAATTGCCAAGCTTTACCGCCTGATTAATATTATTTGCAATACCTGCTATGATACGGATTGCTCTTGCCCTGTCCTCAGGATAACTTGTATCTATGTTGCCGCCCGTCCGGATCAATTCTCTTATATAGGCACTTGCTGTCATTCCCGTCCGGTTAAGTGCCGCTTTTAGAATATCCATATCTTTCTCCGACAGCTTCACAGATACCTTATGATCTTTCCTGTCAGACTTGTATCTTCGCTTTCCATCTGCCATACGTTTCTCCCCTTTCGTAGTTTTCTAATGCTGTATCAAACCAATCTCTTTTTATCTGTACCATTGCTTTTTTCATCCTTTCCAAAAGTTCTGCTTATAGGTTTTGCAAGATGCGGAAAAGGTCGGACCTTTTCCCGAAAAAATATAAACGCCATCAGCGTTTACATAATTTTTCGTCTTGGCAGGAGCACCTGCACCCTGTATATAATATGTGGTGGTTAATGTACCACCACAATTACTGATATGGTGGCACTTTTTGCCATCACTTTACTGTTTTAGTGGCATTTTCCGCCACCACTTTTCCATTTTGATGGCACTTTCCGCCACCATGGCTTTTTTCTCTCTTATCTGAGTGGTGGCGCTTTTTGCCGTCACTTTGCTGTTTTGACGGCGCTTTTTGCCCCCACTTTTGCATTTTGACGGCACTTTTTGCCCCCACACTTTTTTCAGCTCTAATTTGTGCGGGGGCGCTTTCTGCCCCCACTTTGTGGTTTTGGGGGCGCTTTTTGCCCCCATTTTCATGTTTTGACGGCGCTTTTTGCCCCCACACTAATGAAACTGCATTACCACATCCATAATAACGATTTCCTCTGCCATCATCCTGGTCTGTGTTCTTAGCTGTAACTGTTCTGTAAAGGAATTTGGATTCTTTGGCTTATGCTTTTTCAGCCACTTAGCTTCAATATCATCGAGCAGCTCATATGCTGTATCATTGACTTCATCCGCTCTCTCTTCAAGCTCACCGAACCGCACCAGACTCTTATATCTCATTGGATATTCTTCCTTGATATATTTAATCCACATACGCCCATACTTTCCTACATCTATATCTGCCTTCTCTGTTCCTGCGACAAGCACCGGATAAAAGATTCCATCCCTTTCTTCATATGGGATACCTAGCTTTTCAAATGTTGTCTTACTCATAATGATTACCGCCTTTCTCATCACTCTGCAGAATATCAAGCACATGCTTTAATTGAACCAGCAGTTCTTCAACATCTATACCTCTGTCAGATTCATCTAATGTCTGTAATTCTTCCAATATCGTATCAAGATGCACCTGTACTTTCTTTGCCACCTTCATTCCACCAACAACCCTGATTTCATGCTTCAGAAGACATTGGATGATATAATCCTGTTTTGAAAGTCCGCTGAGTGAAACCTTCACATTCAGCTCCTGTGCTTCCTCCGGTGACATACGAAACGCTACTACAACATTTCTCCATCTGTTCTTGGCATCCAGCCTTTTCTCGCTCATAATAATCTGCTCCTTCCGATATAAAATCTATTCTTTTAATTTCTGCTGCATATATCCAGCAAAACTTGTACCGGCATGATTCATAATGTTTTACATAGGCATTATCAGACTGCCTTGTACTTATCAATGCTTATAATTTTTTCCGCAGCCGCATCCATATCAATCATAGGTGCTGTTTCCTCTGTCTGCATGATTTCTACATCATCATCCTGCTCTTCGCAATCCTCAAAGCTTGCATTGACAGCATCAAGTCTGTCCGCCATTGCCACCTGCTTTGACGGAAACAGATGTGAATAACGATATGTGATATCAATACTCTCATGGCCAACCCTGTCAGCTATTGCAACTGCGGAGAACCCAAGGTCAATCAGATGTGAAATGTGCGAATGCCTAAGATCATGAATTCTGATTTTCTTCACACCTGATAACTTGCAGCCACGCTCCATCTCATGATGAAGAAAGCTCTTTGTTACCAGAAATATCCTGTCTGTTGGTGTCTGGTCATATAACATTGCAAAATATTCCTGCATTTCTTCGGCAAGGAACTTCGGCAACTTGATTGTTCTGTTGCTCTTAGGTGTTTTCGGTGTTGTAATAACGTCCTGCCCCTGTAGCCGCTGATACGATTTATTTATTCTGACTGTGTTCTTTTCAAAGTCAAAATCTTCCATTGTAAGAGCAAGCAATTCACCTAATCTCATTCCCGTCCAGTACAGCATTTCAAATGCATAAAATGAAACCGGCTTGTCAATCACCGCTTCTGAAAACTTCTTATATTCCTCAGTTGTCCAGAAAAGCATTTCCTTCTTTTCTTCCCTGCCCATATTTCCAGCCTGTCTTGCCGGATTTGATTTCAAATTATAAAACCTGCACGCATGATTGAATATCGCACTTAAAATGTTGTGCATTGTCTTCTTGTAAGTCTGGGAATAACTCTTCCCATTCTCATAACGGAATGCTACCATCTCATTCTGCCACTTGCGTACATCTCCCGGTGTAATCTCATTCATCTTAAGATTCTTAAAATATGGAAGTATCTTTGTATCCACAATGTGTTCTTTGGTAAGCCATGTGTTGAGTTTGACATAATTTTTCACATCCTCTGTATACAGCTTCCAGAACTCTCCAAATGTCATATCCAGATTATTCTCCTGCCGTATTTTGTAATTACGCTCATAATCAAGTGCTTCCCTCTTTGTTGCAAATCCTCTCTTCTTTATCTGTTTATTTTCCCCAGTCCAGTCCTTACAATAGAATTTGACAAACCAGGTGCCTGTCTTACTGTCTTTATAAGCTGGCATATTCATCATCTCCTTCTTTCCATATGAAGAAGCAGATGCCTAAGCCGTATTGCTTCTGCACCTGCCTCTATCACAATCTTCTTACCTGTTACTTATCCTGCATCACTCATACCATAAATGCGTTCTTCAAAATATTTTCTGCTTACTTTTCCACGGATAACAATGTAACCCTTCTTTTCAAGTTCACTGTTGATCTGTCTCATAAGCTTGTATGCTGCTGATCTTGAAATCCCAAGAATCTGCATCACATCTCCTACTTCTAAAAACTTTTCGTTCATGCCCTTTCACCACCTTTCCATTAAAATTTGTTTTGGCGTTTCTCCATACCAGTTCTGCTGATGTCACAACCAGCCTCCTTACCTGAGATAATCTCCTGTAATACCGCCCGCTCCTGCTCGAGGTACTCGGTCCGCTTGGGGGAGTGTCTACATTCGCTCGATTCCTATGAATGTCTTGGCAAATGCCTGTTAGATTTCTGGTACCGCTCATTTAGTTATTTTTCAATACCATATCGTATAGATAATTGAATTGATATTATTCTATACCGTATAGTATTGAATTGTCAAGAAGTTTTTCTAATGTTCTCGTATAGAAAAACTTCCATTTTCATTTTTTCCGTGTTATACTGTCTTTAACAGTCCATCAGGGACAGATAAACGGAGGTGACTACACTATGACAATTGGTGAAAGAATAAAGAAAATACGGGTATTCCGTAAAATGACAATGGATGAACTGGGCGGTGCACTTGGATTTGAGGGCAAAAATATGTCGGTCCGCATATCCCAGTATGAAACCGGTGCACGCATTCCCGGTGAAGATATGATTCTAAAGCTTGCTGATGCATTGCACTGCAATTACAAGGCAATCTCTGATTACAGCCTTGGTGCTGCTGAAGATATCATTGAAACACTTTTCTGGCTTGAAGAAAGTGCCACATCTCTCCCGGCACGTGGAAAAGGTACAAGATTCCCAGAGTACACAGCTCCCGGCAACCTGATTCATCTGACTGCAATGACACCTGCAAAATCTTCCGAGGCTGCCAGACCAACTTACAACGAAGATGATTATGACAGTACAGGCTCACCTGTCGCATTAACTTTTGAATATGGATTGGTAAATGATTTCCTTTCGGAATGGTGTGAAATGAAAACGAAATTAAATAGTGGAGAGATTTCTCCTAATGAATATTTTGAGTGGAAAATAACATGGCCTCAGGCGTAAATGAAACTATTCACGCACAGCTCACTTTAGTACCATTTTAGTACCACAAGGCAAAAAACAAGCTCGCAAATGCCCATTTTACTAGGCTTTGCGAGCTTTTGAAAATTATTCAAACTCAATCGTTCCTGGTGGCTTACTCGTGAGATCATAGAATACGCGGTTCACTCCCTTGACCTCGTTGATGATTCGGCTCATCACGGTCTGGAGTACCTCGAATGGAATCTCAGCTGCATCGGCTGTCATGAAATCGACGGTGCGCACTGCACGCACGGCAACGGCGTAATCATATGTTCTCTCATCACCCATGACACCTACTGAACGCATGTTGGTAAGGGCTGCAAAGTACTGGTTTGGCATCCATGATGGTTCCTCGCCGTGGGCCTCTTTGTACTCTTTTGCTGCCTTTTCCACTTCGCTTCTGTAAATCCAGTCTGCATCCTGGACAATGCGTACCTTTTCGGCTGTGACTTCGCCGATGATACGGATTCCAAGGCCCGGGCCTGGGAATGGCTGACGGAATACGAGATAGTCAGGTAATCCAAGCTCCAGTCCGACCTTGCGTACCTCGTCCTTGAAGAGGTTTCTGAGTGGCTCCACGATATCCTTGAAATCGACATGCTCCGGGAGACCTCCTACGTTGTGGTGTGATTTGATGACTGCAGATTCTCCGCCGAGTCCACTCTCCACTACGTCCGGATAGATGGTTCCCTGTGCAAGGAAGTCAACCTTTCCGATTTTCTTAGCTTCTTCCTCGAATACACGGATGAATTCCTCACCGATGATTTTACGCTTGCGCTCAGGCTCTGTGACGCCTGCAAGCTTGCTGTAGTAGCGCTCCTGTGCGTTGACGCGGACAAAGTTGATGTCGAACGAACCGCCTTTGCCGAATACGCCCTCTACCTCATCGCCCTCGTTCTTGCGGAGAAGTCCGTGGTCTACGAATACGCAGGTGAGCTGCTTGCCGATTGCCTTAGCAAGGAGTGCTGCGAGTACTGATGAGTCTACTCCACCCGAAAGTGCAAGGAGCACTTTGCCGTCACCGACCTGCTCTCTGATTTCGTCGATTGTGTTTTTGACGAATGAATCCATCTTCCATGTGCCTGCACATCCACATACGCCACGGACGAAATTGTAAATCATCTGTGTTCCGTTCTTGGTGTGAAGTACCTCCGGATGGAACTGTACTGCATATAATTTCTTCTCAACATTCTGTGTTGCGGCTATTGGACAGTCTGCAGTGTGCGCAACTACCTCAAAGCCCGGTGCAGCCTCTGCAATTCTGTCGAAATGACTCATCCAGCATACTGATTCTGATGGCAGATCCTTGAACATCACGCCGTTTGCAGAATATGTGATTTCTGTCTTTCCATACTCTCCAACCTCAGGTGTGATTACCTTTCCGCCTAATTTATGCATCATAAGCTGTGCACCGTAGCAGATTCCAAGCACCGGTATTCCCAGCTCAAACAGCTCTTTCTGGTATGATGGTGAATTCTCTTCATAACAGCTGTTTGGACCTCCTGTAAGGATGATACCCTTTGGATTCATTTCTTTGATTTTCTCAATGTCTATTTTGTATGAGTAAATCTCACAGTACACGTTGCACTCGCGGACACGGCGCGCAACAAGCTGATTGTACTGACCACCAAAGTCTATGACTATGACCTTTTCCTGATCCATGTTTTCCTCCTAATTGTTTATTCGCTATGCTGCTGTTTTACAATCTTTGAAACGTCACGTAATTGCTGTTTGCCACACTGTGGTGTAAACAATAACAAAACATAACATATGTTATCTGCTGCCATCTCATTGATTACGTAAAAGCAACATGTTTTCTTATGTCATTATAGATTACGGAGTGCTTATCTGCAAGCGATTTTGTTAAATTTCTGTTTTGATTTTATGTGCAATTACGTTATAATGAATTATAAACACTTTTATAGGCTGGGAGGTTTCATCATGAGTTTTAAAATAATCACTATAAGCCGAGAGTTTGGCAGTGGCGGTCGCTTTATCGGCGAGCAGATTGCTCAAAAATGCAGCATTGAGTTTTACGATAAAAAAATAATTGAGCATGTGGCAAAGGAGCTCGGTATCTCTGAGCAGATTGTCGCAAACCAGGGCGAATATGCACCTGCCGGAAGCATTTTTTCATATGCATTTGTTGGGCGCGACATCACAGGAGTTTCTCTTTCCGACCAGATTTTCAATATCCAGCAGAAGCTCATCAAGGATATTGCGCAAAAAGAGCCATGCGTTATTGTGGGACGTTGCGCAGACTACATTCTTTCTGACAGGGATGATGTGCTGAATGTTTTTATAGAGGGAAATAAGCCTGAGAAGGCTGCAAGAATAAAAAAGCTCTACCATAAGAGCGATGACGAGGTCAAAAAGCTGCTAAAGGATGTCGATAAAAAACGCTCGGTAAATTACCGCTACTTTACCGACAAGGAGTGGGGCAACCGGAAAAATTATGACCTGGTGCTCAACAGCTCTGTGCTTGGGTATGACAAATGCATTGAGCTCATAACTGCTGCATACGCTTAACATACTTAATATATTTAATGAGCTTAATATGATCAGGCAGCGCAACTTTTGCACCAATGCAATACGGAAAATTGATATTATTATTACTATTAAGAAACCGTTTTCTTATTTTATTACGAAAAACGTAAATAGAATTACAACCTGTGTGTAATATTAAAAATACTCCCGCATAAACTGTAACAACAGAATATGCAGGAGTATTTTTTGAAATCATATATTGAGACAAGGGCGGTGGAAATCGCCAACTACATAGTTGAAAACAATGCCACTGTGCGTCAGGCTGCAAAGCAGTTTGGCATCAGTAAATCCACTGTGCACAAGGATATCACGGATGCTGACAGGCTGCTTCGCATAGACCCGGAGCTTGCCGCAAAAGCGCGTCACATTCTCGATATCAACAAGTCCGAGCGCCATATCCGCGGCGGACTTGCCACCAGAGAGAAGTATCTGCATCTGCCTCATGTGCATGCCGGCTGAGTGCAGGGAGGCTTCTATCCCGGCATTAGCAGGTGCGCCGTTTTCCGTACATCTGAGGCTTTTCGTTAATTCAAGACCTGTGTCACATGACTTGTGAGCACACCGTACAGCCACTTGCCCTCATCACTTAGATCCTCATAGGTGAAGCCGCTTGTCTTATCGCAGGCAGGTGTTAGAAGCGCTGATTTTTCGTCCTTATTGGACAGATTCCAGCACACATAGCTGATACCGTAGCTGTCGAGCAGGCTGATCCAGCTGTTTGCTGAATCTATGTCCACCTGACCGTTTCCGTCGGCGCTGCAGATGCCAAACTCTGATACAAATATCGGAAGTCCGGCGTCTGCCGCCGATTTTAGCTTGTTTTGCAAGTCCTCCTTGTGGGTTGCGGCATAGAAATGCAGTGTATACATGATATTATCATAGCCTGTGACAGGGTCCTTGACTGCCTCATCCACATCCTGGCTCCAGTTAGGTGTGCCTATCAGTATGACTGCATCCTTGTCGTAGCTTCTGATTGACGGAATGACCTCGCTGGCATAAAACTTCACATCTCCCCAGGTCGCACCTTTGCACGGCTCATTACAAATCTCGTAAATCACGTTGTTGTATGAAGCATACTGCTGTGCCATTTTGGCAAAAAATGTCTTTGCCACATCACTGTAGCGGTTTGGATTGCCCTCGTTTAGCACATGCCAGTCGATGATGACATACATGTCGTTGTTGAACGCGTACTGCACTCCGTTTTGCACAAGTGTCTCAAGCTGCTGCCTGTCACCATCTGTGCAGTAGCCACCGCTTTCGTAGGTGTACATGGCGAGCCTCACCACGTTTACTCCAAAGCTTTTCAGTGTGGCAAAGCAATCATTGGTCACATACTGTGGATACCACGCAAGACCGTGTGTGCTGACTCCGCGAAGCTGCACCTCGTTGTTATTTTGATCAACGAGCTTGCAGCCCTCCACATGCAGCTTACCATTTACTGACGGACAGGCAAGAACAGAGCTCTCCTGTCCGTTTTCTGTGGTGAGCTGCTCTGTGTCAGCCACATTCTGATTTTCTGTACTGTTTTGCGTACTGTCCTCAGTATTATTTTCTGCAGAATTCACCGACTCCGTGGCTTTCTCATCCGTCTGTGATTCTGTCTCCTTGTTGCCCTTGTTACCACATCCTGTAAAAATCCCAAGCACCAGCACTGCAGCCAATACCAATGCTATATATTTCTTCATATTGTTATACTGTCTGACTGATTACTGAATTGATGTAACCTTGTAGTCCTCAGCCTCTACAGTCTCCTTTAATTTCTCATCGGAAATGTCAGAGCTTAATGTCACTACTGCAGTTCCGCTCTCATGGCTTACTGCTGCCTCACTAACTGCATCAAGCGCCTCGAGTGCCTTCTTTACTCTTGCCTCGCAGTGGCCGCACATCATTCCTTCGATATTCATTGTCTTTGTCATTGATTTTTCCTCACTTTCATTTGGTTTATTTGTTTTGTTTTTTCTATCTGGTGTTGCTTTTCTGTCATGCTTAGGATCATACACCCTGCACAGATTCAGCCGCAGGGCATTGGTAACAACGCAGAAGCTCGACAGGCTCATCGCCGCCGCTCCAAACATCGGATTGAGCTTCCATCCTAATAAAGGATACCACAAACCGGCCGCAAGTGGAATACCTATTACATTATAGAAAAATGCCCAGAACAGATTTTCGTGTATATTTGTCAATGTAGCACGGCTTAACCGCACTGCTGCCGGTACATCTATCAGGCGGCTCTTCATCAGGACAACATCCGCTGCATCTATTGCCACATCACTTCCCGCGCCGATTGCAATTCCCATATCCGCACGTGTGAGCGCCGGTGCATCATTGATTCCGTCACCAACCATGGCTACCCTGCCCTGTTTTTTTAGCTTCCTTATGACAGCCTCCTTACCATCCGGAAGCACACCTGCGATGACTTCGTCCACTCCCGCCTGCTTTCCAATGGCATTGGCAGTCTGCTCGTTGTCACCGGTGAGCATAACAACTCTGATACCCATATTTTTAAGCTGTCTGACAGCTTCCGGACTGTCCTCCTTTATTGTATCTGCAACGGCTATGATACCGCAAAGCCTGTCATCTGCGGCAAAGAACAGAGGAGTTTTTCCTTCCTTTGAAAACTCGACAGCTCTCGCACGCATATCATCTGACACTTTTACAAATTTGCTGACAAAAGCAAGATTTCCTGCTTTTATCATTTTGCCTGCAAGTATTGCAGTCAGACCATTTCCTACAACAGCGCTAAAATCCGTCACCTCTGCGACAGCGATTTCATCCGTTTTAGCGCGCTCCATAATGGCTTTTGCAAGCGGATGCTCGCTCTTGGCCTCGACTGATGCAGCTATTGCAAGAAGCTTCCTTGACCACAGTGCTTTATCTGTTGATGAGTACGGGGTTAAATCGTCTGCCTTACGATGACACTCACCGGCATGCTTGCCGATTTCCTCAAAAAATGTCTCATCCGGCACGATATCCGTCACCTTCGGCTCACCGCTTGTTATGGTGCCTGTCTTATCAAGAGCCACAATCTGTGTGCGGCCTGTTGCCTCAAGGCTTGCTGCTGTCTTGAAGAGTATACCGCTCTTTGCGCCCTTGCCGTTTCCTACCATTATCGCAACAGGAGTTGCCAGTCCAAGTGCACACGGACAGCTTATCACGAGCACCGAAATGCCTCTGGCAAGCGCAAAGCCCACGGTCTCACCGGCTATAAGCCATGCTATTATTGTAATGATTGCAATTGTAATAACCGCCGGCACAAATACTCCCGATACCCTGTCAGCAATTTTTGCAATAGGTGCCTTTGTCGCTGCGGCATCAGAAACCATCTGTATAATCTGTGAGAGTGTGGTGTCTTCGCCTACTCTGGTTGCGCGGCATTTTATAAAGCCTGACTGGTTCACTGTGGCAGCGCTTACTGCATCTTTCGGCTGCTTATCCACAGGGATGCTCTCTCCTGTGAGTGCCGATTCGTTGACAGCGGTTGTTCCATCTATTATTTCACCGTCCACAGGGATATTTTCACCCGGTCTGACCACGAAAATATCGCCCTTTTTCACTGCATCCACAGAAATTTCCTGCTCCACGCCATCCCTTACAACGGTTGCTGTCTTTGGGGCAAGCTGCATCAGGCTTTTTAAAGCGTCTGTTGTTTTGCCCTTTGAGTGCGCTTCAAGCATTTTTCCGACAGTAATCAGTGCCAAAATCATGGCTGCGGATTCAAAATAAAACTCATGCATATATGACATGACCGCATCCATATCGCCATTCACCTGCGCAGCTGTCATGGCAAAAAGTGCATACACGCTGTATCCAAACGATGCTGCAGATCCAAGCGCAACAAGCGTATCCATGTTGGGAGCACCGTGAATCAAGCCCTTAAAGCCACTGATAAAAAACTTCTGGTTTATGACCATTACCGCCACTGTAAGCAGAAGCTGCAAAAGCCCCATAGCCACATGGTTTCCATTGAAAAACTCAGGCAACGGCCAGCCCCACATCATATGTCCCATGGAAAAATACATGAGAACAACTAAGAATATGAGCGATGCTATAAGCCTGTTTACAAGCTTCGGTGTCTCCCTGTCTACAAGCGCATCCTGCGCTGCCTTTAGCTGCTCTAAGCTGTTATTCGCTTTGTCATTTTCTGATTCTGTTGCTGTGCCTTTGGGACTCGCTCCATAGCCCGCCTGCTCTACCGCCTCCAATATCTGCGCATCTGTCGCGCTTCCCTCGACTCCCATCGAGTTGGTCAAAAGGCTGACAGAGCAGCTCGTCACACCATCAACCTTAGAGACAGCCTTTTCCACTCTGGCAGAGCATGCCGCACAGCTCATTCCTGTAACTGTATATTGCTTCATACTGTCTGTATTTCCTTCTTTCTACTATTCGAATCTAACTATTCAGAAGCCTTTTCTAAAATCTCTCAATTCCTGTCACCTTGAAATCCAGTCTTTCGATGGCAAATGTGATTTCCTCATCGCTTAGCTCTCTGGTTGCCTCAACATGTGCCACGCCATGCTTTAAATCCACCTCTGCCGATACTCCGCTCATCTTCTGAAGCGAGCGTGTGACTGAGTTCTTGCAGTTCATGCAGTGCATTCCGTCTATGTGCACATCTGCTCTCGTAACTATCTCGCCTGTAAGCTGTACTGTGGCTTCCTCGTCCTCCTTCATGGCTCCACCGCCACAGCAGGCGCCCTCGCCCTTTGAATGCTTTATAGTCTCCTTTAAGCCCACAATCACCAGTGCGGCAATTATTGCTATTATTAATATTGTGATTATTGTACTCATTTTTATACCCGCCTTCTTATAATACTACTTCATAAGCTTCTGCAGTGTGTTCAAAAGCTCATCTATTGTCTCATCCTTGCCGGCTCTTATGTCATCTGCCACACACGTCTTTATATGATTGGCCAAAAGGACTTTATTGAAGCTGTTGAGCGCAGCATTTGCGGCCGCCACCTGTGTGATGATGTCAGGGCAGTAGCAATCCTCATCCAGCATACGCTTGATTCCACGGATCTGCCCCTCTATACGGCTAAGTCTGTTGATGAGATCCTTATATTCCTGCTCTGACCGCTCTTTTTTGCGGTTGCAGCAACAGCATTTGGTTTCTTTTTCTGTCATGGGTACCTCCATTTGTTCTTTGTTCCGCATTATGCATTTATTTTACATGTCTAACCATACCCCTTATGGGTATCTGTCTTCAAGAGCATTATATACCCCAGTGGGGTATATTGCAAGGGCAGATTTCCTTATTGAGAAATTTTCATGTTATACCATACTCGTATAATATCTCATATGAATATATACAACGAAAAAGCCGGTACATCATGTTTCCATGAATGTACCGACTTTAAATACTTAGCAGTCCGTACGGGAATCGAACCCGTGTTTCCGCCGTGAGAGGGCGGCGTCTTAACCGCTTGACCAACGAACCGTGTATTATAATATCATGGTCAAACGAATAATGCAAGTACTTTTTTAATTTTTTTCAAAAAAATTTTTCCGTTCATTTACCTTAAACATTTTCCCTTTAAATGCTTCTGGCTTTAATTCCATTTTCGTCCCTATGTATGCTCTGTGACAATCTATCATATTCCGGCTCATTATCCCAAAGCACGCGTTCTTATCCTCATATTTTATTTATACGTTTTCCTCTTGAATAAGATTATACACCTCTTTGGTCACACAACGGTCACACAGAGCCCTTTTCCACGGATTTTGTAAAAAGTATACATTGAAAATGCCGAAAGCTGTACAATTTTAGACAATTTTCGGCATTTGCGTATTTTTTGTTCGTTATAATCAACTATTATTTATTATATTTTTTGTATATCTTTTCAAAAGCAGGCATAGAGCGTTTTATCATTTCCCACAAAATCTATCAGGGCTGTTTTGGAAATTTTCCCTCATAATAATATTCTTCATTTTTTCTACATTAGCTTTAATGTTTTTTATAATTCCATACGTTCTACACCTATATAACTCTCACCGTAATTTCTATTGCAACTCTAACATTATCGTTATCATTACTGCCCCTTCACTATGAGGTGCTAATATACCGTATTTAATCTGAGACCAGTGGTATCCTTACCTTACTGACCTCATCCTCGAATATATAATATGCATCACCCGGTTCGATTTTCTTTTGATTCTTTCTCTTTATAGCCAGCGGTATATCCACTATCTTGCAATTATCCAGGTTATCAAAAAACAGTATGCTTTTAGTCTCCTTCATCATTTTATATATATCAGGCGAACCATATGCTATCTGTGCATTTGGTACTGCCCCAAACAGGAGATACACATTTAATACCTTATATTTGCCCATAATATTTTTAAGAGCATTAAGAGCATCCTTGCTATCTGATATCGCCGTATATACCTCCTGACTGTTTATTATGATCAGGGTGTTTTCTTTTTCCGGATTTTCCTGATGGATGAGTCTCTTATATTTTTCCTCTAAGAGAACCTCTATCATTATTATTTTCTGTATAAATTCATCCGGATCCAGATCATAGCTTACATTTTCCTGACCGATATCAGACAGCTTGCGCCTGAAATCATCAGCTATATATATATGAGTATCTATTTCGCTGTTTAACATCTGCAACGCAAAATATTTTATAAAATTTGTTCTGCCCATATTATCAGCTCCGGAGATAGTTATGATATTGCATTTATTATGATCTGTGTAAACCGGGGCGACTGTGTCGTATGCAATTCCTATAATGTTCTCATCATTTTTTCTTCTGAATGTGTGATCCACATAGTCCGGTGTGAGCAATTCAGGAATTTCCGGTATCTTGTCAGCAGTGATATTCCCATATACAGCATTTATCTGATCTACAAATGCATGCATATTATTAACACGTTCAATTTCCTTAGTTCCCTCAAACGCTAAAAATGTCTGGCACTCGTATATTTCCCCATCAATTTCTGTCAGGCACCTGCCAGCAGTCTCATCCGGTCTGAGTTTACAGCTTCCATAAAGAGTCATATACTCACTTGATTCATTACAAAACATAGCTATTCTGCCGGATTCCTCACTATCAATTCGAGAAGATTGGTCTTGCCAAACTGCGATGCTCCTATGATAATAGTATTTTTGTTACCTATCTCTATTACTGTCCGCCCCTGTCTCTGCCTGTCCGGATCGTCGTATATTCCTATTACAGCAGTCATAGAAAGAGGGGTATCATTATGTGCCAGTTCGGCATCATATACTATCACTTCTTCCAGCGCAGGCAAACATATATCCGGCAGTTTTTTTACTCCATCGGCTTTACAGTATTTATCTACATATTCGACAACCGCCTCCAATTGTGACCTTGACTGCTCTGAATTCTCAAGCTTATGCTTATATACCAAATTCTTTTTTCCCGAAAAATCAAGTTCATATATATCAAACGGTGTATCATCTTCACCATTTATACTCTCGGGGCTGCCGGAATATCCCGACTGGAACAATTCAAATATCTCATTATTTCCGACCTGCAAATAAGCCCGGCCCGGTTCTTTTATTTCTGCGGCTAAAGGAGATTTCAAGACTTCATTTGCAGATTATATGCTTTGTTTAATGCAGTCACCAGAGCTTTGGCTGTTATATTCATGGGGATTTCCAATTCATGTCTTTTTCCATTATTTTCATTCACAAAATTTACAATAACCTTTTCACTATCTTCCATTACGATGCTCCTCTTTACATTATTACGTCAATTTTTAGGTTGGTAATGTTTCTATTCACCATTTTCAAGTTTTCCCATACACTACATATCTTTATTTTATAACCTCATCTATATCACTTACCGGTGACCAGTCATCTATATTACAGTTTTCTGCTATCAGTTTCTTCAGATTAGGCATATCTTTAAGTGGTGATAGATCCGTAACATTTGTATTGCTGATATCAAGCTCCTCGATATTTGTCAGAGATGCAACCGGTGTCAAATCTGAAATGTCCAATCCATTAATGTCTAATCCCTTCAGATTTTGACTCTGTTTCATTATTGCAATATCTTCATTATTTATGGAACCATGAAGTTTTATTTTCTCTAATGAATCAATTTCTGAAATATTACTGATAAGCTGTTGAGAAATATTTTCTCCAAATACATCTATCATGGATATATTTTTCAACTGTGACAGATTACCTTCAAAATCACTGTCTATTATCATACTTGATATATTTACATTTTGTAGATCATTAATCGCATTTTGATTTATTTTTACATATGGAATATCTAAACAAATGTCATTATTACAGGTTTCAAGACCTGAAAGGCTCATACACTTTCCATCATAAATCACTATTTGCGCTAGATTTTCAAGTTTTGAGCACTCTCCAATACCATCAACAGTGCAATTTTGAAAAGTTACACTTATAAGCTTTTTCATATCACCAATATTACTTTTTTCTGTAATATCAGCATTATGTATTTCAAGATATCTTACATTATCCAATGATGTGAGATTTACTTCTGCAGCTGAGTTTATCTTCATATAGTATATATCATCTAATTTACTGAATTGCTCAAGTGATCTTCCATCATATAAATACAAATTCCAGATAATATCATGCTTAGGCCATTCTATTTTTGGTATATATTCCAATTCGATATCATTTGATTCATTATTGGTATTTTTAAAAACTATACTTATTTCAGTAAAATCTGAATTTGTTTTAATATACCCCTGCACATTTTTATAATTTTCATTATTGAGTTTCTTTATTACAAGGATCTCATCATTTTCTTTTCCTTTGATGGTTGATTTCTTTATAGATATGCCATCCGGCAATTCGCTAATATTTTGATTTTTTTCACTGCAACCATACAAAATGCAATTAATTAGAATAACTGCCAATACCATTAGAATGCAATATTTGCTTTTCATATTATAATACACTCCTTTTTTAACTTTTTCCATTAATATAAATTAGTATTGAAAGATAGAAAGTGAGAGATTTTATCATTTTCATCAATATTCTCTTTAAGATATTTTTTTACATCATCAATAGTAATACAATACTCTTTATTATCAAAATTTTTTTCATTATAATCATCTAGCTCTTTCTGCAATTTTGCCTCATTTATAGAATATCGTTCCATATAGTAATTGCCGTCTACTGAAACGATTTGCACATTAATGCACAATTTTTTCGAAAGATCTAATACGAACAGGTATTTCTTTCGACACTATATATTTATTATACTTTGAAAAATCATAATTTTATCAGTATCTACAATTTCAAAATCTTTACTCTTGATATTATTCTCAGTATTATTCACTGCTACAAAGTTATTTCTAAATAATTTTATACCCATTATAACAATCAAAAAACTAAAAAAATAATTATATACTTTTTCATATTCATTCACACCCTCCTGTTAATGTATAAAATTATGGTCTTATTTTAAAAGCAGCTCTGCTGCTCTTGAAATAAAGCCACAATACAAATACAATACAATTCCACACCACAGCCTGTGGTGTGGAATCCGGCATTGAATGAATTTTACATGCTGAACTGATTTGCTATCTGTGTATCGGTTGACTCTACTGCCTCTGCAGTCTTGTCAAGTGCCGCTGCGATATCATCGATCAGCTCTTTTCCTTTTACAAATGAAGGTCTGAGCTCTGCAAACTTGTTGGCATATGCCTCTGATGCTGAGCCCTCCCACTCTGTGAGCAGGGTTTCAAGTAATCTGTCCATCTTGTCGATTACGCTCTGTACATTATCTGCTTCTGTCCTGTACTCTCCTGCCCTTTCTCTCATTGTGTCAGGTGTCATTCTGATCTGTCCTGATGCCATTTTCATGCTCCTCCTTTAGGTAAAATTTTATATACAAAAAGGCTGCAGCGTCCGATATTACCGGATGTTGCAGCCGATCTGTCATTACATAAATGTTACTCCGTGTTAGACTCTAGCTTTGCGACCTTACGTTTCCATAAGTGTGCCCTTTTATACGCAAAATTTTATCGTATTTGCATTTTTATGTCAATTTTTAGGTTGGTAATGTTTCTATTCACCATTTTCAAGTTTTCCCATACACTACATATCTTTATTTTATAACCTCATCTATATCACTTACCGGTGACCAGTCATCTATATTACAGTTTTCTGCTATCAGTTTCTTCAGATTAGGCATATCTTTAAGTGGTGATAGATCCGTAACATTTGTATTGCTGATATCAAGCTCCTCTATATTTGTCAAGGATGCAACTGGTGTCAGATCTGAGATATCAGTCCCGCTTATATCAATTTTTTTCAAATTTGACATATTGTTTAATTCCAACCAGTCCACATCTTCAATTTTTCTCAATCTGAGTACAGAAACATTTTTTAATACTGACAAATCCAGATTTTTATTTGATGTCAACTGTAATTCAGATATATCAACATTGCTCAAACTATTTATATCTTTCTGCGAGATATTAGACCTAAAATCAAAATTTATTTGTATCTTTATTTCATTTTTCAAAGTATCCAAACCAGACAAATTTACCTGTTCATTATTATAGCAACCCGTTCGATCAATTTTTATTTTCTTAAAATTTTCTAATTTTGAACAGTCTCCAAGCCCATTAATATCACTGCCATATAATATTGCACTTTCAAGAGTCTTCATGGAACCCCAATTACTGTTTTCGTCAATTTTGCAATTATATATTTGCAAATATCTTACATTATTTATCCCCGATAAATTAATTGCCGGATATTTATATCCATATATATTCACAGCAATCGACTCAGGTATTTCACTTATTCCTTCTAAGGTTTTATCAGAGTCTACAAAAATATTTATTTCCAGATTGAAATAAGGGATTTCTATTTCAGACAATAATTCTAAATTCACATCATTATCATCCAGATAATAGATATCAATGTACTTAATTTCAGCTGCACTTTCTATACTTTCTTTGATAATATTGAAATTTTCTGATGTAAGTTTTGTTATTTTCACATGATCATCGCTAATAATGCTCTCTGTTTCGAATTCTGATTGCTTTCTATTGTTACATGCTTTTATTATCCATACCAAACCTATAGAAAAAATTATTATTATAGTGATAAATATATAAATTTTTCTTTTCATATCTCTTAGTCTCCCTTCAATAAAGATTTGGATTTGCATTCAAAAAAGCTTGGATTTCTTCACTTTTTTCAGCACTCCCTTCAAAGTAATTACTGATATCCTCAATAGTTAAAGTTGAAGTATTTTCTTGATTACATTTTTTTTCATTGCAATATTCATTGTATTGCTCTAATATATCTTCTAATGCTTCTTTATCTATATTATATCTTTCTATCTTGTACTTACCATTTACAGATACAATTTGCATATTTACACATAACCTTTTAGAATATTTTAATATATTCTGTGCATTATTTCTTAATTCTTCAAGCATTAGTATTTCGTCATCTATTTTTTGATTATTTTCTATGTCATCATTATTATCTTTTATATCAGACATTACATCATTAATAAAACCAATTCCGGGAATATCTGATATAGCATATCCACATGATTTTTTCATAATATAGTCGAAAACATTTGTTACCAGATCTTTAGATATCGTATTCCCAGCAACTCTCTCATTAGAATATACTTCTTTCTTTTCATCCTCAAGCCACTTACTTGAATCTGATACCAGACTATCAATTATGCTGTCCTGAACTTTATCATAATCTATCATACTATATACATGAAACAAACTCTCTTTTTTTTTCTGCGCAGTACTTTTACCAATTTCACCATTTTTTACAATTCCATTGTATTCATACCCTGCATATTTATTACCATTTGAATCTGCGTATGAAATATCAAATGGTAAATCCTTTAAATATACTGACACATTGGGATTCCCATATTTTTCTTGATGTATTGTAAAATTTCCATTCTTACCATCATATTTAATCCCTATTGTTGAATAATTTGTTGCAAAAGTTTCAAACAGTGATGCCATAGAGAATTGATTTTGATATTTCAGGTAAGCATCAAAATCATTTTCACTGATTTTTAATATATAAAGATAATCTATTTCATCAACAGCTTCATTATATAACTTAACCACTGTCTTAAATGTATCTGTAACTCCTACACTATGATATGTCATTGACCATTGCGTATCCATTATTTCAGGATCACACAATTTGCATTCTTCGTCCCATTCACTATTGTCAACAGTACCATACCCTGCTCTTATCATATTTTCAATATTCTCCATATTTTGTTCTTCATCTGATGAATACAAGTTCGGAAATAGCATTACAAGTGCCAACAATTCCTCATTAGAAATTTTGTCACTCTCCTTCCTCATAGCATAATTAATATTATCCCATTTAAATGTTATTGTGCCATCTTGATTTTCTGTATAATAAGTATTAGCATAATATCCAATTAATTTTGACTGTATACTTACTTTTACACTTTCTAGTTTATCTCTAAATGTTCCTACGTCCATTGTATATATATTTTCAGCAGAATTTTTATTGAGTATTCCTGACAATTGTGTGATGGCTGTATTGAACCCATCCATATCCATTTGTTCATCTTTAAACAACGAAGCATAACTATCATCAACTCCATTTACATCATCAAAAAGTAGTTTCAGACTTTTTTCAACTTTTTCGTTTTCCTCTGCATAATCACGCATATATTGATCCAAACAAGCATCATAATCATAATCATAAATTCCAGAATAACTGACCGCACCATATATACTTCTTATATCATCCCACTGTTCCGTTCCACCTATATATGCCTGAATATCATTATATGCACTTTGTGTAAAGTTCTTTGTTACTCCCATTTCTAATTTTTCTCCTTTTTTCCATTACCACTAAGTGTAAAGTCATAAAAATTATAATTTGTATTATTATTAAAATTTTTTAAAATATCATTACCTCTATTATAATCAGCAACCCCTGATTGATCGTTCAAATCTAATACCTTTCTTGTTCCTTCATCCTGAGTTTGCATTTGCTCCCATAATTTTGCTAAAGAACTATCGGATGCTAAATATTCTTCATATGAGTTTTCCAATACACCATATGTATTGATAAATAAATCCTCCATAGCCTTAACTATTGTAATCATCATGGCATTTATTTCCTGAATCTGTGGCACACTATCCCCTTTGCTTAATGATATAATATTTTGTACTTGACTTACTTTACTTGATATATCACTTGTTTCCTTAATCGCTTCCATTCTTTTTAACGCATCATTAAATGTACTTAATCTTATTTCTTTATAGTCAGCTCTCATTGTTTATTTCCCCTGTCTCAATATGCACTATATATGCCCTTTCCATATAAATCACTGTCCTTTTCGTCTACTTTTACAACAAACTCTTTAAGTTTCTTGGACAATTCATTACACGAATTTTCCAAAACACTTTCGTACAGTTTTATTGTTTCCTGAAATAATTCCAGTTTATTATGCAAATTTCCGCTAACAACTGCGTTATTTATTATTTCATCGATTATATTCACATACTCTTTCATCTTGTCCTTTGACAACTCTCCTATATCTGAATATAATTCAGCCAATTTGGCAAATTCATCTTCATCCAATTTCAAATTATAGGTTCTACAGGCCACTATATTTGCCATTATTCTCTCTCCAATCTACGTTTTCTTATTTTGAGTTTTTCAATCTTTTCACTATAGTTTCCCAGTTCACAATCAATCTCGTTGATTCTATATTCACGTTCCCGTATTCCTCTATCTATATTAGCAATCATTGTTTCTATCATTATCATAGCCTGAAAAACATATGAACTGCTGGCATTCAATGAATTTATGGCTCCTAATTTTTCCGATATTCCTCTTATTCCACGACTTTTATATGAATCAAGACTTCTCACTTTTGCAACCCGAGTTGCAAATCGTTCTTCCGCCTTTCCTCTTTGATTCCTAATATAGATTCTAGAATTGTCCAAATCATCTATTTCATTAAGCAGCCTTGTTTTCTCAAGCTGCAGATTTTCTACATTTGCCTGATACCTTGATATTCTTCGAATTACTTCACTTATTTCCATATATCTGTTTTCCTCTTCTTTTTGTATTCCACACCACAGCCTGTGGTGTGGAATCCGGCATTGAATGAATTTTACATGCT
>OCGZ01000504.1_pt1 | contig 24505 bp, 23 predicted proteins | sample 1538711 | NCBI WGS metagenome assembly OCGZ01 (sample SAMN04571720, study PRJEB22368) | human gut metagenome | biome: human gut; material: stool | host: Homo sapiens | place: Luxembourg | collected 2012-08-17
TGAAGTAGGAATGAAACATAGAAGTTTATAACTTTTTATAAGTTTTCAGTAACGGGTTTTCATGACAAACGAACAATATTATGATTGCATCCAGCCATACCAGAACGCCTGTCAGATCATGCGGGCCAAGCTTGAAGTACTGAACGGAAGCCTGTATCAGAAGTCTTCTGTATCTCCGATCCACAATATCCAGGAGCGGATCAAGGCTAAGAAGAGTATTGAGAAGAAACTGGAGAAGCTGGGACATTCGGACAGTGTACAGAACGCCAAGGACTATCTCCGGGATATCGCCGGGATTCGTGTGATCTGTTATTTTATAGATGATATTTATAACCTTGTAAATGCACTGAAAAGACAGAGCGAGCTGATCTTTATCCGGGAGAAGGATTACATAAAGAATCCCAAGCCCAACGGGTACCGGAGCTTTCATGTGATCATTGCTGTTCCGGTATATTATCTGGATACGATGGAATATTTTCCGGTGGAGATCCAGCTTCGTACCATGACCATGGATCTGTGGGCAAGTATGGAGCACAGGGTCTGTTATAAGAAGCTTCCGGAACACAGGGAAGAGCTGGCAGAGGCTTTTTGTCAGTATGCAGATATTCTTGGCAGGATCGAGGAGCAGTTTGAGGCCTATAACGAAACAGGAATGCTGGAGGAGATCACACCTTCTGAGGTAGCAGAGGCTCCGGCGGAGGAACGGAAATGGAAATAGAAGAGGAATTTATCTCCGGTTTTTGCCGTACCATGAATAACGGTGAGACCGTATGCTGTGAATATACAATTCAGGATGATGGGAACAGAGAGCTTACATTTATGGACTGTGCACATGAGCGGTGTGTAAACACAGGAGCGTGTGAGATATTCAGGCAGGCACATGCCCTGGAGAAATAATAAACATAAATCGCAGGACAGTTAAGCTTATAAATGCGTAATAACAGAAGAACAGAATATACAAAATATTCAGGATAAAGGAGAAAGCCATGAAACATACAGTAGATGCAATGGGAAAACAGTGTCCGGTTCCAGTAGTTATGACAAAGAAAGTACTGGATCATGCAGAACAGGATGATGAGATCCAGATCCTTGTAGATAATGAGACAGCAGTGAACAACTTAAGCAGACTTGCAGGAAGCACAGGATGCAGTTTTGTATCAAAGAAAACAGCGGATGGCTATGAAATCCGCATGGTAGTAAAATCTGACAAACAGGGAAGAAGTGAAGCAGAGCCGGAGATCGTCTGCGCACCGGCAGTACCGCAGGGAGATTATACCGTAAGTATTACCTCTGATAAGATGGGAGGCGGAGATCCGGAGCTTGGCGGTATTCTGATCAAAGGCTTTGTCTATGCACTGACACAGCTTGAAACACCACCGGCAGTGATGCTGTTCTACAATGGCGGAGCCAGGCTTACAGCGAAGGATTCTCCATGTATTGAAGACCTTCGTACACTGCAGGAGCAGGGAACAGAGATCCTTACCTGCGGAACCTGTGTGAACTTCTATGGTCTGGGAGAACCGTCAGTAGGAACTGTTACCAACATGTATACTATTGCTGAGAAGCTTACTAAGGCATCCAGGGTAATATGTCCGTAAACAAAGTTCATTCCCACAGGGAGTTCTGTAAATGTATAAAGAAAGCCTGTGAAGTCATCTGACCAAAGTAATAAATCCCCGCTTAGCTGTTATTATTGCCAAAAGCAATAAGCAGTAGGCGGGGACTTATATTATGCTCTGATTTTACAGATCAATATCAATATTCTGCTCTTTAATATGATGACGTTTGGCATAGCCTGTAAGCATCAGAGTCAGCGCACCGTCACCTGTAACATTGCATGCAGTTCCGAAGCTGTCCTGCAGAGCAAAGATAGTAAGCATCAGAGCTGTACCGGAACTGTCAAATTTCAGCACACCTGTGATAATACCAAGGGAAGCCATAACTGTTCCGCCCGGAACACCAGGAGCACCGATCGCAAAAACCCCAAGAAGCAGGCAGAAGATAACCATAGTTCCCATGGCAGGAACAGAACCGTACAGGATCTTTGAAACAGCCATACAGAAGAAAACTTCTGTCAGCACGGAACCGCAGAGATGGATATTTGCAAAAAGCGGAATTCCGAAATTTACCAGATCTTTTCTGAGCGGTTTTGCCCTGGAAGCACACTGGAGAGCTACAGGCAGAGTAGCTGCGGAGGACATGGTTCCAACAGCCGTAAGATAAGCCGGTGCATAATGCCTGAGAACTTCCAGAGGATTTTCACGGGAATAAACTCCTGCAAGAATGTACAGAAATGCCATCCAGATAAAATGCCCTGCCAGAACCAGAAAAATGATCTTCAGGAAAACAGGAAGCTGTCTGGTAATGGTTCCTTCGTAAGCCAGTCCACAGAATGTTGAGCCGATAAACAGAGGAAGCACAGGAATGATGATCCTTGATACCAGGGACAGGACGATCTTCTGAAATTCATCCAGGATACCGGTGATCAGTCTGGCTTTTGTCCAGGCGGCTGCAAGTCCGATCATTACAGAAAAAACAAGTGCACTCATAACAGACATGATCTGCGGAATCTCCAGCTCAAAGATCACTTCCGGCAGCTGCTTCAGGCCAGCTGTGTAGGAGTGGATAGAAAGATGGGGAATGAGCAAAAATCCTGATGCAGTGGAAAAAAGTGCTGCTCCGACGGAAGAACCATAAGCCAGGACAACAGCAACTCCAAGCATGACAGAAGCATTTTTTCCAAGCTTGGTGATGGACGGGGCGATAAAACCAAGGATGATCAGAGGTACGCAAAAGGTGATGATCTGTCCCAGGATATATTTGACAGTGACGACAATATTGAGAACTGCCATGGAAATTCCGTTTGTGCTGTACTGATTCAGGATCAGACCGGCGATAATACCAAGGAATACAGCAACCAGTAGTTTAAATGGCAGGCTTTTGAAAAAAGATGATTTTTTCATTGGAAAACCTCCTCTGATGGTATAAAATAACAGTAATTGTTCAATATTTTTGTGAATAATTACACAAAACATTATATGATTTTTTTACAAAAAGCACAAGGAGATTTGAGATGATTTATCTGGATAATGCATCCACAAGCTTTCATAAACCAGACTGTGTGTTTACAGCTGTAATGGAGGCCATGCACCAGGCAGGAAACAGCGGAAGAGGAAGCAGCGGAGAAGCGATGGAAGCATCGCGCCTTATTTTTGATACAAGATGCAGGATAGCAGAAATGTTTGAGGCAGACGGGCCGGAATGTGTGGCTTTTACCAGTAATGCCACAGAAGCGTTGAACACAGCATTGTTCGGAGTTCTGCATCCCGGGGATGGTCCGGTCCATGCTATTGCAACAGAGATGGATCATAACAGTGTACTTCGCCCTCTTTATGCCCTGGAAAAAAAAGGTCTGGAGCTGACAGTTCTTCCGGCTGACAGAAAGGGCAGGATATCCCTTACAGATATGGAAGCAGCAATCCGGCCGGAGACAAAGGTGATCGTATGTACACATGCATCCAATCTTACAGGAAACAGAAATGATATTCATGCAATCGGTGAGATCGCGAAGAAACATGATATTCTATTTATTGCAGATGCTGCACAGACAGCAGGAGTTTTTCCGATTTCCATGAAAAAAGACCAGATTGATATCTTATGTTTTTCGGGACATAAAGGGTTGATGGGACCGCAGGGAACAGGAGTAATCTGTGTACGTCCCGGAGTGAAGGTGGAACCTCTGAAAGTCGGCGGAAGCGGGATACTTACCTTTCAGAAGGAACATCCGTCAGATATGCCGGAAGCACTGGAGGCAGGAACTTTGAACAGCCATGGTATCGCAGGACTTCGTGCAGCACTTGGATGGATACAGGAAACCGGAATTGACAGGATCAGACAGCGGGAACAGGATCTGATGATGAGATTCTATGAACAGGTAAAAACAATTTCAGGGGTGACTGTGTACGGGGATTTTTCCCAGAAGGACCGTTCGCCGGTCGTAACACTGAATATTATGGGTATGGGATCTTCCGAGCTTAGTATGATCCTTGGTGAAGATTACGGTATCAGTACAAGATCCGGCGGTCACTGTGCACCATTGATGCACCAGGCTCTTGGAACAGAGAAAACAGGAGCTGTGCGATTCAGCTTTTCCTGTTTTAATACAGAGGAAGAGGTAGACGAGGCGGCGAGAGCTGTGAAAGAGATCGCAGAGGAAGAATAGGCATCAGTGCTGTAAGAGCGGTATTGCTGAAAAGAGAGGATGGAAAAGATGTATCAGAAGATATATGATATTGTAGAAAAAAAAGGACGGGTAAAAACAGGAATATTTTTAAACGGAGAGAACGCAGGCCTTAAATATCTGGCAGAGGAAGATTATTTCGAAGGTTCCGGCACCGCAGAAAATGCATTGCTGCAAAAAGGAAAAGAAGTGCTGAAAAATGCGGTATTTCAGGCAGCAGGAACAGGAGTTGTGAAAGCCAAAGATCAGGAAATCTTTGTGGAAACCTACGAAAAAAATCCCCGTCTGATCATCCTTGGCGGTGGTCATGTATCCCAGCCTGTTGCAGAGATCGGACGGCTTCTCGGATTTCATGTAACTGTGATGGATGACAGAGAGGATTTTGTGACAAAAGAGCGTTTTCCCCAGGCAGATGAGCGGATCACAGGCGATTTTGAAACGCTTTCCGAAAAAATCCCACCATATGAAAATGCCTATTATGTAGTCGTAACAAGAGGACATCTGGGAGACTCCACCTGTGCAAGACAGATTCTGAAACGGCCTTTTGCCTATTTCGGAATGATCGGAAGCAGGACAAAGGTGAGGATCACCAGGGAAAAGCTTCTCAAGGAGGGTTTTACCGAAACAGAACTGGACCAGATCCATGCGCCTATCGGACTTCCCATCGGGGGGCAGATGCCGGCAGAGATCGCGGTCAGCATCATGGCAGAGATCGTTCAGGAGAAAAACAGATATTTCCGTACCTACTGTGATGAAGCTGTGGAGGCAGCTGTACGCTGCGGCGTTTCGGGAACCATGATTACAATTATTGAGAAAAAAGGATCTTCTCCAAGAGGAACCGGAAGTAAAATGTTCGTGTTTTCAGACGGAAGGAGTGCAGGTAGCATCGGCGGCGGAAAAGTGGAGTTTGAAGCTGCAAAGCATGCGGTAAATGTACGAAATGTGGAGACACGTACCTATGAGCTGGGCCAGGGAGTTGGAGATCTGGGAATGATCTGCGGCGGTACAGTAAGAGTACTTTTCGAACGGATCGCTTTATAGAGTACAGGCAGGATTGGCAGAAACCAGAGGCATTTTTTGTCGTGGTTTCTGTTTTTTTCCTGTGATATAATGAACTGGAAATAAAGGAAAAGCAGTTTCTGGAATCGGCACTATTTCAGGACTGTAAAGGAAAGAAGGAGAAAAAGAATGAGAAAATGGAAAAAAGTGATGGCAGCAGCACTGGCCGTTTCTATGATGGCTCCGTCCTGCCTGCCGCAGACATTATGGGCAGCAGAATTTTCCAGTGAAAGTGCAGAGGAAGCTTCCGAGGGTTTTGCAGAGAAAATTGCAGACAATATGGAAGAAAATGAGAACACTGCGGACGATGCTGTGACAGAACCGGATGAGATCGTAAAGGACGAGACCGAGGACTCAGGACCCGCAGAAGATCAGGATTTTGGATCTGATGATGAGGAGCTGACGAATGACAGTGATGCTGCTGACAGCGCAGACGCAGAAGAAGTGACAGAAGAGAATAACGAACTTGATCTGTCTGATGTACCAGAGATGGTCATGGAGGGAGAAGCTGTACAGGATTATCTTATTCAGCTGTACAGCAGCGGAAAACTGGTGAAATCCTACACAGTTTCCAATTCAGCATCTGCAGCGGCGAAAGCTCCTGCAGCACTGAAAAAAAGCGGCTACACATTCAAAGAATGGAACACAAAAGCAGATGGAAAAGGAACTGCATACAAACCGGGAGCATCCATCAGCAAGCTTCTGCAGGAAAGCAGTACGGCAGTGCAGCCCCAGAACGTGGAATCAGCGGACAGCAGTGTGAACTTGGCAGATTCAGCAGATGAGGCAGAAGCCGAACTGGAATCTGTACAGGATGTTCAGGCACCGGAAGTGCAGAGTGAGGTCCAAGATATAGCCGAAGCTCAGGATACAGCACAGGAACTGCTGGCTGAAGAAGATTCAGCGCAGCCCGTTGAACTGGAGCAGCAGAGCGATGCAGGTCTGGAAGTGAATCCGGCAGCAGAAGCATCAGCAGAGGATGACAAGATCACAGTCAGATTATATGCGATCTGGACAAAAAATGCTTCCTATAAAATTACTTATAAGCTGAATGGCGGAAAAAATCATGCCTCCAATCCGAAAACATACACCATCGAAAGTCAGATAAAGCTGAAAAATCCAACCCGTTCAGGCTATCATTTTGTTGGATGGTACAAAGACAGTAAATATAAAACAAAGATCAGCACCATAAAAAAAGGTTCTAAGGGTTCCCTGACCTTATACGCAAGATGGACCCCACAGGTAAGTCCATCTTCGAAGGCAGCAGCATTAACCTCGGTAAAAGGTCTCAGAGCAAAAACAATCGTAGCGACTGCTACAGTTCCTAAATATGTAAGAAGTTACGACAGCTATTACTATCTTGTATATGTAAATTCCAATACCGGAAAAGTAAAAAGAGCAGCAGCCAAAATAACAAAACCGCAGACTTCAAACCGTAAGATCACTCTGAAGGTAAATATTTCCAAAAATCCCGAATATGCACAGGGTAAATTCGCCATTGCAGTCAAAAAGACAAAAACGGCCTGGGCACTGATCAGCGGCAAGAGCTATGTCAGCAGTCCGGAAAAACTGGCCTCCAACCAGAAAGCATATTTTGTACCAAAGACAAAGAAAGGTATTCAGTCCACCAATATGCATGAGGTGACAGATACCAAGTCAAAAACAGTATTTATCAATATTTATGCTTCAGATATCATTGACGCAGGTTATCAGCCCTATACCTATAATGGAAAGAAATACTATTTTGGAGGACTGTATTCAATCCGTGAATTCATACATCAATGCAATGCAAAAGGCATACAGGTAACTGCTCAGATCAATCTGAACAAGAGCTATAATACGCAGAGTGTGATCACAGGAAACAGCCCATATACTGAAACAGCTTTTTATGGCTGGAATACATCAAAGAGCAGTTCCAGACAGACCATGGAAGCGATGTTTGCTTATCTGGGAACCATACTCGGTGATAATTACAGTTATGTAAGTAACTGGATCCTGGGCAATGAGATCAACAGTGCAAGCGGATATTATTATCTGGGAAATGTAAGTTTTTCCAAATATATATCCATGTACAGCGAAGCGTTCCGCTGTCTGTACAATGCAGTGCGGAGCAGCCGCGCAAGTTCCAAGGTATTTATCTGCCTGGATAACTGCTGGAGACAGAAAAACGTTTTTAAGGTAGCTTATACATCCAAAGCTACTCTGGATACTTTTGCATCCACAGTATCCAAGCTGCAGAAAGGCGTCAACTGGAACCTGGCTTACCACGCATACAGCCAGCCACTGACAGAATCACAGTTCTGGTCCAGCGTCAATGCGCCGCTTTTCACAAACGATGCAAACACTGCAACATTTATCACCATGCACAATATCCAGGCACTGACGAACTATGTAAAGAGCAGATATGGTTCCAAAACCCGTGTTATTCTGTCTGAGCAGGGCTATTCATCTTCCTTCGGCGGACAGGCAAACCAGGCAGCATCCATGGCACTTGCCTATTATAAAGCAGCCTGCAACCCGATGATCGATGCTTTCATTATCCGAAGCTATCAGGATGAAGCTCACGAAGTAGCACAGGGTCTGGCACTTGGATTAAAAGACGCAAAAGGTAAGAAGAAAACAGTCTTCAATGTATTCAAATACATGGACAGTACATCCTCTCTGAAATATACAGGAAATGTGCTGAACAGCAAAGTAGGAAACTGGAAAGCAAAAGTACCGGGCTACAGCGCAAAACGCGTTGCAAGTATGTACCGGGTTCAGTAAATCAAGATAAAAAAAAGGAGTTCTGCACGATGGAAAGGTTGTGCGGAACTCCTTTTTTTATAGGATGATGTCGTTAATTATCTTCATAAGTCACAGGCTTAAAAAGACACTTTTTACAGCCTCAAGTAATGATACCATTGACTTTTTTCTTTGTCAAGGCGTGTAAACCTTGTTGAATGTACAAATAATGCCACTTTATGTACATGTTATGTCAAATATCGACTTGCAAAAATCTAAAAAAAGCTCATAAATCCTCAAAAATCTCATTAGTGGTCATGGATAATGGTCACTTGTCTTTTTTGCAAATACTTTTAAATTCAATGTTTTTTCTTATTTTAAATTCCTTTTAGGTGTCAATAAGTGGTCAGGCCTCATGATATGTCAGATACAGAAACTGCATATTATGAGGCTTTTTTGCAATATTGTCGCTTATGAAGATATTAAGCGACAAAGACAGCAGAAAGTGGTGCCATGAAAACAGGATACAGTATCAGAACATGGCGGATGCGTCTCTTCTGTTCTGAAAAGCAGATGATCGAAGCAACAGAGGATTTATACCGGGAGGCAGTGAATTTCTACTATGAACTGCTCAAAGACCGGGAAGACCTCTGGGAAGAAAACCTGCTCGCCATCCAGGGACAGCTGGAAAAACTGACTGTGCCCGGAAAAGACGGAAGAGTACCCAAATACATCCCGCCAGGCGGAAAACTCCCCGTATATTTTCGGAGATCTGCCATGAACAAAGCTGCAATGGCAGTAAAAACAGCAGCAGGAGCAGAAAGTTTTCCGGAAAAGATTGATGCAAATATTACTTTTTTCAAAGGAATGTACAGAGACCTTACGGACACATCCGTAGTTTTAAAACTCTGGAATGGAAAGAAATGGATCTGGACAGAATGCAGTCTGACAGGACGACCGTTCCCGAAAGAAGCAGCAATCCTTTCTCCAACACTGGTTCATGAAGAAAAATGGCTGATGTTCCACGTGCCTGTGAAGCAGGAAAATTCCGATGCAAGAACAGCAAAGGAACGGATGAAAGAAGGCACCAGGCTATGCAGTGTACGGTTTACCAATACAGACAGTTTTGCAGTATGCACAGTCCTGGATGAACAGTCCATTCCCCTTGCAATGAAAAACTGCAGCGGAGGAAAGTCCTACCGCCATCACTGCCGGGAACTGCTGAAAAAAATAGAGACATCAAAAACCTATACAGACAAAGACAATGTTACTCAGCCAAACAGAAAATACTACATGCATCTCAAGCACCTGAACGAGCACTACGCTCACCAGGCCAGCAAAGAGATCATAGAATTCTGCAAAAAGAACCAGGCAGGAATCATCGTATTACCGGAATATGAAGAAAATTTTTCCAGGATATCCATGTACAGAAGCGGAAATTATTCCCCGCTTCACTTAAGTATCCGCATCCGGAATTACCTGAAATACAAAGCCTGGGCCGAAGGAATCTTGGTACTGGAGTTGCGCGCCGACGGAACCGAAAAATATTGTTCTATCTGTGGCTCCCCCGGAAAAAAACAGGGCAGCCTGTTTATCTGCCGGAATGGCCACCAGGTCAACCGCTTCCTGAACGCCGCCCGGAATCTGGGGACGAAATGCCAGGAAAGCTTCCGGAGAAATCAGAAAACATCCGGCAATAATTCCGGTAATACAGCAATTGATTAACGGAATCCGTTACGGAGCTATCCGATTCAGAATTTAACAACTAACGGAAATGTTGCCAGGCTTGAAATTAATAAAGTCAGTAAGCGGCAGAAATGCCTCTTATATAAATACTGAGAAATCAGTAAGAGAGGGCGCGCCAGCGACGCACCCTTTCCGGTTGAATACCGCCAGGCGGCCCTACGCAGGCGTCGCCAAAGAACCATGCTGCATCGGAGATGGAGTGTGGGGTGTATTCGAAGTTATAAAAATAAAATGATATAGAGAATGAAATAACATATACCAATACATGTTGGCCGGATATACCGGAGCAACGTAGCATAGTCAGAAAAGACCCGTTTTTCACACTCAACATACCGAAGATTCGTTGCAAAACGCCTTGATATATGAGGCAAAAATGGGAGTTTGTTATACAAATTTCCGGCGGATGAGGAACACAATGGACGGTTGATAGTGGGGATGTGGGCTGAATGATAAAAATGGCCGCTTAGATGATAAATACATCAAAAATCCACGAGCTTATCACCTACTCTGCTAAGGTTCTATTGAGTACACTATCGCCGGTAAATATGAGGGCTACTTTGCTGCGGTTTGTTGAGTCATGAAAAAATTGGAAAAATGGCGATTTCTACTTCGCAACTTTTCTGTTGAGTAGACCTGTCGTGGAGATGATAGGTACATAAAGACGGGGTGTCGAGGGTGAAAAATCCGTATGATTTGTTCAAGGTGACGGTTGAAATATGGTTGAGAGTGGATGATATATACAGTTTCAACAACATATACGCGCCTACGCCCTTTGAGTGTATAAAGCAGCACTTCGCAAAAATAGGGTATGAGCATGGACGAGTTTCGACAGTATAAAACAACACTTCGATGATTGAAGAAACAAGACAGGTGTACTCAATAAACCGGAGAGAAGTAGAAATATGATTGCTGCGGCGAGAGGGTATGACAGCATAAGAAAACACTTAGGCGAGTGTGGGTATTATCACACGGATGTGGGTAGCATGCCGTATTTAGAAATAAGATTTTTTATCCAGATGGATGTACACATAAATATTTTGGGGATGAAGGAGTTTGAATTATGAAAGTATGTTTAGTGGGTTCATCGGGTGGTCATTTGACACACCTATATATGTTAAAGCCCTTCTGGAAAGATAAGGATCACTTTTGGGTCACTTTTGATAAAGAGGATGCAAGAAGCCTACTTGAAGGTGAAAAAATGTATCCTTGTTATTATCCGACAAACCGGAGTCTAAAGGCTCTTATTAAGAATACCAAGATTGCATGGAATGTGCTTCATAAGGAAAAGCCGGATCTCATCATTTCGTGTGGTGCAGCTGTAGCCGTTCCGTTCTTCTATCTTGGCAAGATGATGGGGGCAAAGTTGGTCTATATCGAGGTGTTTGATCGCATTGATAAGCCGACAATGACCGGTAAGATGGTTTATCCCATTGTGGACAAGTTTGTTGTGCAGTGGGAAGAGCAGAAAAAGGTTTATCCGAAAGCGGTTAACCTTGGCAGCATATTCTAAGTAGGGGACGAGAAAATGATTTTTGTGACGGTGGGAACACATGAGCAGCCGTTTAATCGGCTGATTCAAAAAATAGATGAATTAAAAAAAGATGGCACGATTCAGGACGATGTAATCATTCAAACGGGATTCAGTACATACGAACCTAAATACTGCAAGTGGAGCAAGCTGATTCCATATCAGCAGATGGTTAAAAATGTGGCAGATGCACGAATTGTGATCACACACGGTGGTCCGGCAAGTTTCATCATGCCGCTACAGGTCGGCAAGACACCAATCGTTGTGCCGCGCCAACACCAGTTCAATGAACACGTGAATGACCATCAGGTAGAATTCGCACGAAATGTGTCAAAGCGGATGGGCACAATCATTGATGTGGAAGATATTGAGACGCTGGGTGATATTATAACGAACTACGACCAGATTGTTGCAGGCATGGGACATGGTATGAGTAGCAATAACGCAAAGTTCAATGAAGAACTGGAGAAGCTGGTAGACAAGTTGTTTTGAGGATGAATAGATGAAAAAAGTTGGAATCATGTCAATGCAGCGCATTGCGAATTATGGCTCTTTTTTGCAGGCATATGCACTGAAGCAGTTGATAGAAGGATTAGGACATAAAGTGGAATTTGTAGATTACCATGTCGGTGCACCGGTTATTGCCGAAAATGTGGATAGTAAGAACAAATTCATTCGCAAACTGGAAAAAGGACTGGAAACATTTCAGTATCAGGCTCCGCTTTCCCATAAATTGTCATTCATTCGGTATAAGCAGTCTTTCGCTAAAAAGTATATGCCGCTTTTGGGAATTACCGATGAGATGAATTACAATCCCACGCTGGATTGTCTGGTTATTGGAAGCGACGAAGTTTTTAACTGTATTCAGAAAAATTCCAACGTAGGCTATTCAACAGAACTGTTTGGCAAAGATAATCGTGCAGACAGATTGATTACTTATGCAGCATCGTTTGGAAACACAACACTGGAAAAGCTGGAAAAGTATCAAAAAGCTGGTGAAGTTGGAAATCTTCTGAAAGAGTTTGATGCAATTTCTGTGAGAGATGCAAACTCTGGTAGCATCGTGGAACAGCTTACTGGGGAAAAACCGGTATATAATCTGGACCCGGTTTTGACGTATGACTATATGAATTGCTGCGACAGGATTCCACAGATCGAAGCAACCGAGAAATATTTGATTCTGTATGCATACGCTGGGCGTATTTCTAACGAAGAGGCAGATTGGATCGCAGAATATGCAAAGAAAAAGAATTTGAAAGTTTATGCCATTGGAGGCATCCAGAAGTGTGCAGACCGGTTTGTCGACTGCTCGCCGTTTGATGTTCTGGCTTATTTCAGAAATGCAGAAGAAGTGATTACAGATACTTTCCATGGCAGTATCTTCTCCGTGATTACACACCGTCCATTTACAACACTGATTCGTAAGAGCGTAGGAAACAGCTACGGAAATGAAGAAAAACTCAGTGATTTGTTGAATCGTTTGGTTCTGACAGAGCGGATGACAACGAAAGTGGAAGATGCTAAGCGTATCAATCAGGAACCAGTTGACTATGAAAAAGTAGACGAATTGCTGAAGGCACACAGAGAAATTGCAAAAAATTACTTAAGAGAGAATCTTTTATAAGAAAGGAAAACTGTATGTATACCGAGCTGAAAACATATCAGATTATTATAGCATTATTGAAAAAATATGGAATTACGCATTGCGTCCTGTCAGCAGGAAGTCGTAATGTTCCATTTGTTCATTCGATTGAAGAAGATACGGAATTTCATTGCTATTCTGTAGTTGATGAAAGAAGTGCGGGATATTTTGCGCTGGGACTGGCTCAAGAATTGAACCAGTCCGTTGTTATTTCGTGTACATCATCTACGGCAACGTGCAATTATTGGCCTCCTGTAGCTGAAGCTTTTTATCAGGGAGTTCCAATTGTTGTCTTGACGAGTGATCGTGATCCAGAAATGCTTGGACAGTGGGAAGATCAGATGATTGATCAGGTTGGAATGTATGACCGGCATGTAAGAAAATCTGTCAATCTTCCAATCATCAATAATCATGATGACGAGATTTATTGTCAGAGACTGGTTAATGAGGCATTGATGGAATTAAATCATCATGGAACAGGTCCAGTGCATATCAATGTTCCGATGAAATCCTACAATAATTCTTTTAACGTAAAAACGCTTCCAGAGGTTACAAAGTTTGACCGTCTCTGCTTGGATGATTCGGATGCGTTGTGGAAAGAAAAGATTGAAAAGCTGAAAAAGGCAAAGAGAATTCTTGTGACATGCGGGCAGAGTAGCTTTGTCAGTTCTGCATTGCAAGAAAGTTTAAATGAGTTTTTCAAAAAGTATAATTCTGCTGTATCGGTTGAGTATATGTCGAACATTGAAATCGAAGAAGGTTTAAATCTTAATGTTTGCATGGATGCTCGATATGTGATTCCGAAGAAGGTAAAAGAATTTTTGCCGGATATTGTTATTTCTTTCGGTGGAAATATCTTTGCGGGAATCAAAGAACAGTTCAGAAAATTTGCAGGAGAATTTGAACACTGGCTGGTACAGGAAGATGGACGAGTTGTGGATTTGTATAAGAGCATTACAACTATTTTTGAATGCAAGCCAGAATACTTTTTCCAGTACTGTGTAAAGATGGCTGATAAAGATCAGCTCAATGACAGAGAGTACTATCATGGCTTAAAGAGCTATGTGGATTCTGTTGTTTATCCGGATTTCCCGTATTCACATGTATATGCAATCAAAGAAGTGGTTGAAAAGATTCCGTCAGACTCAGTCTTGCACCTGAGCATCAACGATAGCATTCGTATTACAAATTTCTTTAAATTGAATCCTAGAATTAAGACCTATGCGAATATCGGAACACACGGTATAGATGGCTGTCTTTCTTCTTTCTTGGGGCAGGCCGCGGCAGGCGATAAGCAGAGTTATCTTGTGATTGGCGATTTGGCTTTCTTCTATGATATGAATGCAATGAGACTGCGTCATATAAAGAACAATGTCCACATTTTGTTGATCAATAATGAAGGCGGCTCTGAATTCTATTTCAATCATATGTGGAAGGATGAGGCAAGCGACCTGCACACAACAGCGCGCCATCATACAAAGGCTGAAGGCTGGGTAAAGTCAAACAACTTTATTTATCTGAGTGCACATGACAAGGAATCAATGCAGGAAGCGCTGAAGGAATTCATGCGCTGTGACTTAGAAAAGCCTGTATTCTTGGAAGTGTTTACTGAAATGAAAACAGACTCGGATGTGATTTATGATTTCTTTGATTTGAGCAGGCCAAAAGATGTGCAGTCTGAAACGATTCGGAGAAGCAAGGAGTTTATCAAGGCAACTATAGGACAGGAAAAAGCTCAGAAAATTGCAGGGCTTTTCAAAAAATAAGGAGCTTACAATATGGGCTATAAAAGAATCATCAGAAAAATTGCAAAATTTATTTTAGCATCTCAACCGGATGCTTTTGTTCAGGTAAATGTCGGACAGATTCAAGCAGGGAATATTCTTCAGGGAAAGAAAATTGTAATAACCGGTGGAGGTAGCGGTTTGGGCTATGCTATGGCCAAGAAATTCATATCTGAGGGAGCTGAGGTTGTTATATCAGGAAGAAATGCTGATAAGTTAAAGGTGGCAGCTGAAAAAATTGGAAGTTCCAACTGTAAGACTGTAGTAGCTGATGTTTGTGATGTGGCCCATAGTATGGATTTTCTGGAAAATGCAAAAGAACTGCTGGATGGTAGAATTGACTGCTTGGTCAGCAACGCCGGTGTTTCGCTACATGAAAATATCTATACGAATGTAACGGTTGAGGGATTTGATAAGCAGTTTGATACAAAATTTAGGGCTGGATATTTTTTAGGAAAAGCATTTCTCGAAATGAAAACAAAGGAAACGCAGCCTAATGCAGAACTGTTATATATCACATCCGAAACGGGTGATCAGGTTTATGATATCCCATATGGAATGACAAATGCAGCATTAAACAGCATGGTAGGGGCTTTTTCAAGAAGAGTGTATCAGCAGGGAATTCGTGTGAACGCGATTGCACCGGGCGTTACCCTCACAGAAATGACAAGAGATTATGCAGAGTCCAGTGACGGAAATCTGTACAGAAACTGTGCATCGGGCAGAACGTTCCTTCCAGAAGAAGTAGCTGAAGTGGCGTGTTTCCTTTTGAGCGATGCATCCAAGTGTATTTCTGGTGAGGTAATTCATTGCAATGCTGGAAATCATTTGAAAGCGTTTTGGGATGAGAGCAAATGATAAAAATTTTAGTAATAAATACGGTTAGATTTAAATTAAATGGAATATCGGCAGTAATAAAAAATTACTATCGGGCGATGGACAAGGAAAACATAAAAATGGATTTCCTTGCTATTGACGATCCGAGCGAAGAATACCAGGCTTTTTTTGAAGAAAATAATTTGAACTGTTTTGTGCAGTATAAAAAAAATATTGTCGATTATTTTAAGGGAATAATTAAATTATGCCGTCAAGAGAAATATGACATTGTTCATATACATGGAAACAGCGCAAACATGGCAATCGAATTATTAGCGGTAACTTTTGGCGGGGTTAAAGTCAAAATCACGCATTCACATAATACGGCGACGATGCACCCATGTATGCATAAAATGCTTTGGCCCTTGTTTGCAAAGTTGTGTACAGTACGGTTAGCTTGTGGTGAAGATGCAGGAAAATGGCTTTACAGGGAACAAAAGTTCACAGTATTAAACAATGGGATCGAAACGAATAAGTATTTGTTCTCTGATTCTGTTCGGAGTATAACTCGTAAAGAACTTGGTGTAAAGGAAAATGAAATTTTACTGGGACATATCGGAAATTTTATTGAGCAAAAGAACCATACATTTCTGATAGATATCTTTTCTGAGGTGCATAGAACAAATCCTGAATTCAAGCTGCTTTTAATAAGTGATGGAATGCTTATGCCTACCATCAAAGATAAAGTGCATTCGTTGGAACTGGATGACGCAGTTGTGTTTTTAGGAAAGACAATGAATGTTCAAAACTATCTCAGTGCGATGGATTTGTTCCTACTTCCATCTTTACATGAAGGATTGCCACTGGTATTGGTTGAGGCACAAGCGTCTGGACTTATATGTGTTGTTTCGGATACAGTTGCAAGAGAAGCTGACTTAACTGAAACGAGTTGGTATTTGCCAATTAGCACAGTTGAACCTTGGTCTAAAGTAATACGAGATAAAAATTATCTTGGCAAAAATCGAAACGAACGCTCGAAGCAAAATATAGAGAGAATCAAGGAAAAGGGATATGATCTCGAGCAGAATGCTAATCTATTACGCCAAATTTATATAGATAGCTGTGAGGAAAGATAAATGACATATGAAGGACTAAGATTAAAAGTATTAAAATACTGGAGAGTTGGTTTGGCTGACTGGAGAAAAAAGCAGCTCAAGTCTACAGACTTTACAATTATCTCCAATAACTGCTGGGGCGGTATGATTTATGAAAGCTATAATTTGCCAAAGGAATCGCCCACAGTTGGAATGTTTTTTATGGCGAAAGAATATATCGAATTTCTGTCTGATTTGAAAGGATACATTGGCGGAAAGCTTACTTTTATTAAACCGGAAGAATCTCGTTGGAAAGAGATGCCGCAGATATCCGGAGATAAGAGGTTCGGACATTATCCGGTAGGCGTGTTATCAAATGGAAAAAATACGATTGAGATTTTCTTCCTACATTATCACAGTGAGCAAGAAGCTCGTGAAAAGTGGGAGCGGCGTATCCAACGGATTAACTGGGATAAGTTGCTGGTTAAATTTAATGATCAGAATGGATGTACAGAAATGGAGGTGAATAAATTCATGAAACTGCCATTTAAGAATAAATTATTCTTTACCTGTAAGCATTGGCCAAATGAAAATGGGGGGGGTACACGGTTATTCACCAGTTCCCCCAAGCATGATTTTATAATGGCATCATATGAGCCGTTTGGAAAAAATAAATACATAGATGTTACATCTGTCATAAACCAACTGTAATGCAGAGGGCTTTTTCTCTGTACCAGTTTGATTATGGCAGATTGGTGTGGAGGATTATGAAAACGCTGCATAAATACTATATTGGCTTGATAAGCGTATGGAAAATTCTGTGCGCAAAAATATGCACCCGTGGAAGAATTCATTCGACATGGATTAATTCACTGAGAGGAGCATTTAACGCTGAGATTATTGGGGACGGAACAATCTCGATGGGAAAATTTTTAATGTCGAGAGGACCAATTTATCTAAAGTCTGTAAATGGTGGAAATTTATCTATTGGAGAAAATGTGTTTTTTAACCATAACTGTTCTATAACCTGCGCAAATGAGATTAAAATTGGAAATCATTGTATGTTTGCCAACAATCTTGTGATTGTTGATCATGACCATGAAGTCGGTGAAAGTGGAGTTACAGGAACATTGATCTCAAAACCAGTTGTTATCGAAGATAGAGTCTGGTGTGGTGCAAATGTCACAATAACCAAAGGTGTTCATATAGGAGCGGGGGCTGTAATAGCCGCAGGCGCAGTTGTGACAAAAGATGTGCCCCAAAGAGCTGTTGTGGCAGGAGTACCCGGAAAAGTAATTCATTGAGTGAAGGGGGATAATGGGTGTGGACTTGATTACAATTATTGTACCAGTATATAATGTCGAAAAATATATAAGAGAATGTATAGACTCACTACTTAATCAAACATATAAAAACTTGGAAATCATCCTCGTGGATGATGGCTCAAAAGATAAGAGTGGAGAAATATGTGAAAACTATGCAAATGTAGATTCTAGAGTGAAAGTTATTCACAAGGAGAATGAAGGTCTTGGATTCGCCCGAAATACCGGGTTGACAGTTGCGCAGGGCAAGTTTGTTACTTTTATAGATTCGGATGATGTAGCGGATGCGGATCTCGTTGAAAGACTATTAAAGGGAATTACTGATTCTAAGTGCGATACCTGTCTTGGCGGCTTCAAGCGTATATCAGAAAATGGGACAACTAGTTTTGTTGAACAATATGATATTGCGTTATTCACCGGAGCAGAGGTCTATAATGAACTGTTTGCGAGAATGCTAGGAAGCGCACCGGATAAGCATGATGCAATTAGAATGTCCGTATGGAATGTAATGTATTCAATGGATATTATTCGTAAATATAAAATTAAATTTCCATCTGAACGAAAATTCATTTCCGAAGATATAATTTGGGATTCTGAATACTATAAATACGCTAAACAAGTTAAAGTGATTGATTCCACTGCATATAATTATAGAATTACGCCAGGATCTTTAACTCAGAAATACAAACCAGATATGCTAAAAAAAATATGTGTTTTGTATAATGAGATGACTGACAGGTTATCTAATGACGAAGCTAAGATTACAAGATTGCAACGTCAATTCTTTGTGAATTTGAGAGCGTGCTTGAAGCAGGAGAACCCAAAAGTCTCAAAAAAGTGTAACCCTGAAGTGGTGAATTCAATCAAGGAAATAGTGAACAACGAAACAGTTCATACGGTTGCCACGGCTTATGAAAAAATTATTGAACAACATAGGCAAAAGTTTTTTGTGAAATTGGTTAAGAGTAAAAGAATATATGCACTCTATATTTTGGTGAAGATAGGTGGAATGTAATAAATGAACTTAAAGAATAAAATTAAAGTGAAAATCTTGGGCTATAAAGCTACAAGTGAATCATATATAACTTACTTAAGAAAAATAGGAGTTCAAGTTGGAGAGGATGTTGTCCTCTATCGCCCGTTAAATACTACTATTGATGTTCAGAATCCCCATTTGCTAGAGATCGGGAATCACGTCATGATGACTGGACCGGTGACGATTCTTACACACGACTATAGTTGGTCGGTGTTGAAAAGAAAATATGGGGAAATTGTCGGAAATCAGAAATACACTGTACTTAAAGATAATATCTTCATTGGTTGGGGTGCAACTATATTAGCTGGAAGTTACATAGGCGAAAATACCATCATAGGTGCAGGAAGTGTTGTTTCTGGTCATTTGGAAGGAAATGCAGTATATGCGGGGAATCCGGTCCGTAGGATTTTGTCAATAGATGAATATTACCAAAAGAGAAAAAGCAAACAGATTGAAGAAGCAGTTGCTTATGTTAGAAAGTATGAAGAAAGATTTGGTGCTGTTCCATCCATAGAAAAGCTGGATGAGTACTTTTTCTTATTCTTTAATCCGAACGATCAGTCACAAAGAGAAACTTTTGACTTTAAACTTAAATTATTGGAAAATTATGATGAGACAATGAAGAAGGCAGAACTTAATAAGCCGATATTCAGTTCATATGATGAGTTTATAAAGTATTGTAGAGAGAATAGATAAAGGATTGAATTCATTATGGTTAGTGTGATTGTTCCGGTATATAAAGTGCCGGAGTATTTAGATAGATGTGTAGAGAGTATACGAAATCAGACCTATACTGATTTGGAAATTATATTAGTTGACGACGGGTCACCTGATGATTGTCCTCAAATGTGTGACGCATATGCTAAAAAAGATGAGCGAATAGTTGTCATTCATCAAAGCAATGGAGGGCTATCCGCAGCTAGAAATGCCGGACTGAAGAACTGTAAGGGAGAATACATTATTTATGTTGATAGTGACGATTACATAAAGGATGATATGATAGAAACCTTGGTGGCCGGCATTGAGAATTACGATGCCGATATAGCAATTTCAACATACTATCTTTCTGTGGGCGAAAAGCAAGAAGCGTTGAGACTGAGTGGCAAAGTATTTGCTGGGAAAACAGAAGATATGATTGAAATAATATATTCTAATGGATTGTGGCAAGCCTGGGCGAAATTGATAAAAAGAGATATTGCTTTAGCTTGTCCATTTATTGATAGACTGATATATGAGGATTATGAAAATACTCCCAGATTGCTTGTTCATTCATCAAGAATTGTAGTTTTTATGGACGGACGATATATATATACTGTCAGAAATAATAGTATTATGGGAGAAAGGCAGAAAGCAACAAGTGTAGATTTTGCAAGAATTACAAAAAACACAATTGAGTTATATAATAGAGAGCCTTATAGAGACAATATAAAAGAATTTATGCTTTCTTTTCTTTTTAAGCAGTTAGTATATAATTATCACACAACAATCAGGTATGACAATAGTGTTAATAATGAGTTCCTATGTGAATCAAGAAAATTACTGATTCAATACAGAAGGGAGTGGATGTCAAGTAAAGCGATAGGCAGAGGAAGAAAAATATCGTATGCACTTATAGCATACTTCCCGCGGATATATCGCGCAACATATCTGGCATCTCATAGGGAGAAAACTTAATGAAAAAGGGATTTGAATTAAAGCAGCTAGAGTGGATAGTGTTTGTTATTGCAATGATCATACTTTTCTTCTCTACACAAACGTATTTCGGAACTGCAAATTATTCCAGGATTTACCATATTGATAGATATTGTATGTTGGCTTTTTTGGGAGTTTCAATAGTTGCCAATCATGGTGTAATCAGATATAAGAGCAAAGATTTGTTAACAATTAAAATTGTGATACTGCCGTACATTTTTCTGTTTGCAGCATCAGTGTTTTTTTATATGACAAATCATCGAGCATCCTGGTCTAGTATTATAAATACAAATATTCAAGCGATTCTGGTTTGTTTAATGGCAATCGTATCGTATTATTCATTAGGAAAAGGTGCATTAAAGGGTGTTCTTATTGCTGCAATAATCAATTATTTTATTTATATTGTTACTTGTATAGTTCAATATGGCCCTTTAGCTCTTTTTCAAGCTGGATCAGATTCAAAGGCATCTCGACTTTTGGAAGTACATGAGGTGACATTTGTTTTTGGAATCTTGATTGTTTATCTTCTGATCTCAGACTATTTAAAAAGCAGATCCGTGAAAAAAAGGTGGGTTGTCCTACTTGCGGTTTTTTGTTTGCTTGGCTTCAAACGTATTTTACTTATGGCAATGCTTATTGGCATTATAGTATACTTTTGTGCGAGAAGAGCAAAAAAGCCGAATTTGATTATCGCGATTTCTGTGATAGCGATTGTGTTGAGTTTAATGTGGGTATTCCTGTGTTCATCATGGGATTTGCTGACGGGAATTAGTATAAAATTTGGAATTGACTTAGCTGGACGAAATTGGATATACAGCAACTTTTACCCTTATTATAATTTTTCAATTTCATATTTAGGCGCTGGAGTGGGTTATGTTCAGGAAATGATCTACACCATGTCAACAATGGTATTGAATAATCATTCAATTGGATTACATAATGAGTACATGCGATTATTTATAGAGCTTGGACTTATTCCGTATATTACTTATTTTGTTCTAATATGGCCTGTTTCAATTAAAATTCTATATAATAAAGTTGGTTATAGAGTAGCACTTATGTATTTCGTTTTGTGGATTGTGAATGGTATTTGTATTGCAACAGATAACTTGTTAACATACCCAAATTTTATGCTTGCATTTTGGTTGATACTGATTACGATTATCAATGAAACTCCAGATAGGAGTGGGGAATTAGCTATTGAATAGAGAAGGTGAGAATAGTATGAAAATAGCAATCGTTACAGTTTACGATAGTGTTGTAAACTTTGGGTCTTTCTTACAAGCTTATGCAATGAGCAAGGTTTTAGAATCAAGAGGGCATGAAGTTTTTTTTGTCCGCAGGATGCCAAACGATGAGATTTTAAAACGATTTAATCGATTGGCTAAAATACAAAATAGTGTTTCTTCTAAAAATGGAATAAAAGCAAAATTTTTATCTCAGAGGTCTAAATATGTAATTCAGCGCGAAATGGATGCGAACAAAAATAGATATAAGTGTTCGTTGAGTGACTGGAAGTCAATAAAAATAATCAATCCTGCCGAAATTGAAGATTGCGGGATACAACTTGTAATATGCGGAAGCGATGAAATTTGGAATATACATAATAAGGATATCGACTTGGATTTCTATTCATGTGGATGGGTTGAACATATTCCAAAATTAGCATATGCAATTAGTTCTGGAAATTCAAAAACATCAGAATATTTAAATGACCCTGAATTTTTCAATGCTGTAGGAGATTTTTGTAAGATTCTACCGAGAGATCAAATGACGCAAAGTCTGATTACGGATATCACAAATGTCAAGGAATCTATTGTTTGTGATCCAACACTATTGCTTGGGCAAGATGGCTTCACATTGACTAATAAGGGAAAAGAATTTGGAAAGTATATACTCGTTTATTCCTATTTTCTTACGAGAAAAGAAAAGAAGTTCATAAAAAAATATGCAAGGTATAATGGATTAAAAATCATTTCACCTTGTATATATTCCAGTATTGCCGATGAAGTCGTATATACTTCTGCATTAGATTTTCCTTCCCTTGTTTTTAATGCAGAATGTGTTTATACAACTACATTTCACGGCACCATTTTTTCATTAATGTTCGCAAAAAGGTTTTGCGCCCTTCCAAGGCTGCCTAAGGTGGCAAATTTGTTGGAACAGTTGGAAGCGTATAATCATGAATTAAACTTGGACTTTTCCTACGATGATTTTTGTGCTGTTTTAAATAAATTTGCGGATAGAAGTGTGATTGGAGATGGATTGAATAGACTTAAATCTACATCTGAAGATATACTCTGGAAAGCGATTGAAGAGATTGAGAACAACGGATATACTCCAATAGGTAATCATTATGAAAGTCGTTGTAAGTATTTATATGGGTATACTAAACAGGACGATATTCGGAGAAAGAGTTCATCCGGAGGACTGTTCTATGAATTGTCACAGGTGATTTTAGAAGATGGAGGGGTTGTTTTCGGAGCTTGCTATGATAAGGAAATGCATCAGGTTGTTCATAAGTCCACTGAAGAAACATCAATAGAAAACATGCTGAAGAGCAAATATGTGGAATCAAAATTAGGTGATACTTATAAAAAAATTGAGACATATTTAAAAGATGGAAAAAAAGTCTTATTCTGCGGAACTCCTTGTCAAGCTGCAGGACTTTATAATTTGAAAGAAAAGAAGTGGAGCAGATATAAAAATCAATTGTTTATCTTAGACTTTTTGTGTGAAGGTGTTCCATCTTATAAAATATTTCAAGAATATATAAAAGACAGTGAAAATAAATCAGAAAAAGAGATTAAAACTATTGAATTTCGTTCCAAATCTTATGGATGGAATGTGCATTGTATGAAAATTCAATACAAAGATGGGACTAGCAGAATAATTCCTTCTTTTAGCGATTCATATATGCACACTTTTATTATGGACTTAACGATGAACAGAAGATCTTGTTATGCATGTCCTTTCCGCGAAAAAAAATATTCAGATGTGACCATAGGAGATTTTTGGAAGGTTAGCAATGTTGACAAGTCATGTGTTGATAACAAAGGCGTATCAGCTATATTTGTGAACTCTGAGGCTGGAAATATACTAATTGAAAAAGCCAGAAAAAACTTGTATATAAAAGAACTGGAAGATAGGGATATCTTCCAAATGGAACAGCATTTAGATACCTCTTTATATTTGGACAAGAGAAACAATTTTTACACCGAATTTTTGAGCAATGGATACAATAGTGCAATCAGAAAGTACAGCACTTATTTTCAAAATAGAGGAATAGTGGATAAATTGAAATTAATAAAAAGATGGACTAAGCTCGAATATATGAGAAGGTTTAAAAATTAGTCGGAGGAAGATTATGTCAGATAAATCAAGTACGGGAAAGGAACTTGCGAAAAATACTGCAATAATATCTGTAGGTAAAATTTGCACACAAGTAGTAAGTTTTTTACTTTTACCAATATATACAGGGATACTTTCAACTGAGGAATATGGTGCCGTTGATCTAATTATTACATATACATCTTTGCTTCTTCCATTGGTCACATTGCAACTTGAACAGGCACTTTTTCGTTTTCTTCTTGAGAAAAGGGGAGACTCCGATGGCACTAAGGACGTGTTATCGGATGTATGCGAGACTGTGAGAAAAAGTCTGTAAATAAGATTCTTCTATGATATGCAAGGGTGGCAAGCCTGAAAATCAGGCTTCTCACCCTTGTTTTATATATAACAGTTGTTGAATGGCATGTCAAGAGCAGGCGGTTTTCCGCCCGTCTTATTCGCCTGTTTATTCGTTACTCTGGGAGGCGTCCT
>OCGZ01000525.1_pt1 | contig 23656 bp, 19 predicted proteins | sample 1538711 | NCBI WGS metagenome assembly OCGZ01 (sample SAMN04571720, study PRJEB22368) | human gut metagenome | biome: human gut; material: stool | host: Homo sapiens | place: Luxembourg | collected 2012-08-17
GAGCGCAGCAAGGAACCGTGGAATTGTGCAACAGTCTTGCGTCGGAGCAGATGAAACAGCTGGAGATCCGGCTGCTCCAGTCGGGCACGGTGCAGGCAATTATAAAAAAATAGAAATAAAATATTAAAGAAATCTAAATAACATTGAACGTTTTTTTAGAAAGCTTTATGAAAATCGACATACTTCGGACACATTTTTTCCGTATACTAACATCATCGAAAGGAGCTGAGGACGGTTTCCCAGAGCTTCGTTCCCAGCAGCTCAGAGATGTGGAATAAAGGTCATATTTCTGCAGAACCTTTCGGTGAAGATTCCTTTATATAGATTAACATTTTCATAACTAAACTCCTCGAAAAACCCCCGGGACAGAGATGTCCCGGGGGTTTTTCATTGGGGGGAACATACAAAGAATGTAAAATGCAGTTTTTATATGTTGAACTTACTATGCTTGTGATATAATGAATCTTGACAGATTCATATTAGAAGTTCCTGCGGAACTTCAGATGCGCAGAAAGCAGCGCAAAAAAAGATGATATATTCGCTGGAACGCCGGCAGGCACAAAAGAGAGGGGGACGCTGGTGGTAGAAGATAAGGTGACGGGGAAGCGTATGATTGCTCACATCAATGCGAGCGGAAAGATTCAGACAGTAAAAAGCCATTCTGAGGGGACCGCATGTCTGACACAGCAGTTTGCGGAGGAGTTCGGTTGTGGAAAACAGGGATATTTTTGCGGACTTCTTCACGATATTGGAAAGTATTCCGAGGCATTTCAGAGGCGGATTGCGGATCCGGAACACACGGCAAAGGTGGATCATTCGACTGCTGGGGCGGTTGAGGCGATGAAAATGGCAAAAGAAAACATACCGTTTGCAATGGCGATTGCCGGGCATCATTCCGGGCTGTTGAATGGAGGCGTTTACCGGATTTCCGATAAAGGAGACGGCACGTTTTTTGGAAGAATAAAAGGCGCGGAAAGTCTGCCGGATTATGCGGCATGGAAGAGAGATATCGTATCGGAGAATGTTGATATTCCTGTATTTTGCAGGGGTGGAAGCAATCCCTGTTTTACGATGTCTTTTTTTATTCGGATGATGTATTCCTGCCTGGTAGATGCGGATTATCTGGATACGGAAGCGTTTATGAAGGAGAATCAGGCAGTCAGGGGAGAATATGATTCCCTGAAGGTTTTGGCAGAACGTTTTGACAACCATATAAAACAATGGCTGGAAAAAACGGATTTCAAAAGCGACAAACAGAAAATACTCTGCAGTATAAGAAATCAGGTTTTGCAGGATTGTATGAGCAAAGGAAGTGAATTGCCGCCCGGAATCTATACGCTGACGGTACCCACGGGAGGTGGGAAAACCACGGCATCTTTGGGCTTTGCACTGCGGCATGCGATACAATCAAAGATGAAGCGGATTATTTATGTGATACCGTACACATCGATTATAGACCAGAATGCAGAGGTGTTCCGCTCTATTTTAGGAGAGAAAAATGTTCTGGAACATCATTCCGGAATTCTCTACGATCTGACGGAGGATAAGGCGGAGAATGAAGCGGCATACCGCAAGGCTCTGGCCACCGAAAACTGGGACATGCCGGTGATCGTGACGACTGCGGTGCAGTTTTTTGAATCGTTGTATGCGAACCGCAGTTCAAAATGCAGAAAGCTTCACAACATGGCAAACAGTGTCATTATTTTTGACGAGGCACAGACAATGCCGATTCCGTATCTGGAACCGTGTGTTGCGGCAATCGCAGAACTGGCGGCGCATTACCGTTCAACAATCGTTCTTTGTACGGCTACGCAGCCGGTATTGGATGAAATGATCCAAAAATATCTGCCGCAGACGCAGGTAAGAGAAATCTGTGAACATACAGATATTCTTTTTCAAAAACTGCGCAGAACATCGATTGTTGTAGTCGGCAATATGGAACGGGAAAAATTGATCGACTGTCTGACTGCGCAGGAGCAGGTGCTTTGCATTGTAAACAGTCGAAAGCTGGCACAGGAACTTTTTGAAGAAATTCCGAGAGAGGGAGCATTTTGCCTCACAACATTATTGTACCCGGAGCATCGCAAAGAGAAATTGCGCGAGATCAAAGAGAGACTGGAACATCATGTGCCCTGCAGGGTGATCGCTACTTCACTTGTGGAGGCGGGCGTAGATCTGGATTTTCCGTGTGTATATCGTCAGGAGAACGGACTGGATGCACTCATACAGGCGGCGGGCAGATGCAACCGGGAGGGGACGCACTCCCCAGAGGAGAGCAAGGTATATCTGTTCGGTTTGAAAGGCGATGCATCGGTATATTTTGCACAGAACATCAGCGCGTTAAGGCAGACCCTGCGTTGTTACGAAGATCCGGCAGCACCGGAGGCGATCGCATTCTATTTTAAGCAGTATCGTGAGATCCTGGGGAGAGAGAATCTGGATCAAAAGAAGATAATGGATGCATTTACTGCTGGAAAAGGAATCAATGGGGATTGCTTTCCGTTTGCAACGGTGGCAAGGGAATTTCATCTGATTGAGAATGAGACACAGACGGTTTATATTCCGGTCGGTGAAGCGGAATTGTGGATAGAGGAGATGGAAAAGGGAAAGGTCTCAAGAGAACTTATGCGAAAGCTGGGGCAGTATGCGGTGAATGTATATCCGAATCATTTAAAAGCATTGTACGATGCCGGCTGTGTGGAAGGAATCGGAGAGGGGATGTATGTGCTTCGGGATATGAACCAGTATCATGAGGATACCGGACTTCAGATGGAGGTGAGTACAGGATATGGATTGTTCGGATAAAAGAGTGGTCAAAAGGCGGCAGAAATCTGCCGCCCTGATGAAAGAAAAATATATCAAATATTTCAATCCACACTTATAAAAGTGACAATACCAGTGTATACAAATATATTGCATTTTTCAATAAAAAATGTATTGACATGGATAGTAAGATGATGTATTTTAAAAATATAACAAATGAAAAACAGATGAAAGGAGGAATGATATGTGGCAGTAAAAATGGAAGTGTGGGGGAATTTTGCATGCTTCAGCCGGCCGGAGATGAAGGTGGAACGCGTCAGCTATGATGTGATGACACCGTCGGCGGCGCGGGGAATGCTCGAGGCAGTATACTGGCACCCAGGCCTGCAGTGGCATATTGACAACATTTATGTGTTGGCGCCTATTCAGATGACAAACATACGGAGAAATGAGGTGCAGTCCAAGGTGCTGGGGAGCAGTGTAAGAGCAGCTATGACCGGCGGACGCACAGAACTGTATATTAACACATCAAAGGATATTGTGCAGAGAGCATCATTGGTTCTGCAGGATGTCAGATATGTGATTGAAGCACATTTTACCCTTACAGAGAAGGCGGCAGCCGGAGATAATCCGGGAAAGTTTCAGGATATCATAAAGCGCCGCCTGAGAAAGGGACAGTGCTATCACGAACCATATTTTGGATGTCGGGAATTCCCGGCGAATTTCAAGGAGTGGGAGGGCGGAGAGATTCCGGCTATTCAGGAGACAAGGGATCTCGGCTATATGTTGTGGGATCTTGACTTCTCAGATCCGGCAAACATTCGTCCGCTGTTCTTTCGTGCAAAGATGGAAAACGGCGTGATCCATGTGGCAGATTGCGAGGTGCTGCGATGATTTTACAGGCATTGGTGGAACATTATGAAGATTTGTTGAAGCAGGGGCGGATTGCAAAGCCGGGTTGGGGAAAAGTAAAAGTTTCCTATGGACTGAATCTGGATCGGCAGGGACACGTACTAGGGTTGATCCCGTTGAAGGTGGCGCAGGAGACGGGAGGCAGCAAGAAAAAAACGGTTTTTGTTGCGCGGATGATGGAAGTACCTCATCCGGAGAAGAGATCCGTGGCGGTTTGCCCGAACTTTTTGTGCGACAATGCGACCTATATTCTTGGTGTTGATGAAAAAGGAAAACCAGAGCGAACCAGTCAGTGCTATGAAGCCTGCATGGAAAAGCACATGGAATTGCTTTCTGATATCCACACGCCGGCAGCAGAAGCGATCTGTCATTATTTTGAGTATTGGAGCCCGGATGCGGCGCGCCAGTGTACTGACATAGAGGATAACTGGAGCGATCTGATGGCAGGAGTAAATCTTCTATTTTATTATGAAGGAGAAGCAGTGACAGAGGATCCTGCAATACGTGAAGCATGGCAGCAGTTTTATGACAGGAAGGATGAAAGCGGGCAGACGTTGTGTCTGGTTACCGGGAAAAAAGACAAGCTTGCAGTGCTGCATCCGAGCATTAAGGGGGTTCGCGGCGCACAGGCGATGGGAGCGTCACTGGTATCTTTTAATGCAGCGTCCTTCTGTTCCTATGAGAAGGAACAGGGTGCCAATGCTCCGGTGGGTGAGTATGCGGCATTTGCCTACACCACAGCGTTAAATGAACTTCTGAATGACCGGGCTCACACGGGAACTATCGGGGATACAACCGTGGTATGCTGGGCGGAAGGAGGAGAGAGCCTCTATCAGGATGTCGGTATGATGGCGATGTTCGGTCTGACAGATGAGAGTGGTATGACAGATGGCGAACTTCGGGCAATTATCGGGAAGGTGGCAAACGGGGAGCCGGTACAGATCGAGGATATACGACTGGATCCCGACAGACATTTTTATGTGCTGGGACTTGCACCGAATGCGGCCAGACTGACTGTCCGATTTTTTATGAGGGATTCTTTTGGCACTATGATCCGGCATGTCAATGAACATCAGGAGCGTCTGCGGATTGTTAATGCGCGGCAAAAGGAGTATCCCATCATTCCAATCTGGAAATTGATGTCAGAGACCGTAAACCAAAATGCGAGAGACAAGTCTCCGTCACCACAGATGGCAGCGGATACGCTAAAAGCGGTTCTGACAGGCGGAAAGTATCCGGCATCGCTGCTAAACGCCGTTATGTTAAGAATCCGGGCGGAACACAGGATAACACGAGAGCGAGCGGCTATGATAAAGGCCTATTATCTGAAGAATGAGAACAAAGACTGTCCCAAGGAGGTATTGCAGGAAATGATAAATGAGGAGAGCAAAAATGTACCATACACACTGGGGCGCCTGTTTGCGGTTTTAGAGCATTTGCAGCAGGAAGCGAATCCAGGAATTAACACGACGATCAAAGACAAGTACTTCAATTCGGCAGCAGCGACCCCGGCACAGATTTTTCCGCTATTGCTGAATCTGGCGCAGAAGCATCTGCGGAAACTGGCAAACGAAGGACACAAAGTTTATTTTAACCGACAGATTGGGAAACTTGCGGAAGTGATTGGGGAGAGTTTCCCAAAGCGTTTAAATCTGCCGGAACAGGGAGCCTTTCAGCTGGGGTATTATTGCCAGACACAGAAACGATATACAAAGAAGGAGGAAAACTAAGATGGGAGAGGCAATTAGGAACAGATATGATTTTGTAGTACTATTTGACGTGGAGAATGGAAATCCAAATGGAGATCCGGATGCCGGCAATATGCCGAGAATTGATCCGGAAACGGGTTACGGTCTCGTGACAGATGTGTGCCTGAAGCGAAAGATCCGCAACTATGTGGAGACACTCAAGGAGGATACGACCGGATATAAAATCTATATCAAGGACAATGTGCCGTTAAACCGCAGTGATCTTGGAGCATTCCAGTCACTTGGCATTGACGAAAAGGAGATTAAGAATTTAAAGAAGACAGATCCAATGCTGGACGTAAAGGTTCGTGACTTTATGTGTCAGAATTTCTATGATATTCGTACATTCGGAGCAGTTATGACCACTTTTGTGAAAGCAAATTTAAACTGTGGACAGGTACGCGGACCGGTGCAGATGGGATTTGCGAAATCCGTTGATCCGATTCTTCCACAGGAGATCACGATTACCAGAGTGGCAATCACGACGGAGGAGGATGCTGCCAAAAAAGGAACGGAAATGGGAAGAAAATATATTGTTCCGTATGGTCTGTACCGGGTAGAGGGATATGTGTCTGCAAATCTGGCGAGAAAAGTGACCGGTTTTTCGGAAGAGGATCTGGAATTGCTCTGGAAAGCAATTCTGAATATGTTTGAGAATGATCATGCGGCGGCACGCGGCAAGATGGCAGTCAGAAAACTGATCATTTTTAAGCACGACAGCGAACTTGGAAATGCACCGTCTTATAAATTGTTTGAAGCTGTCAAGGTGGCAAGAAAACCTGGAGTTGATTTGGCAAGGGCGTTTTCAGATTATGAGGTTACATTGCCGGAGCAGCTGCCTGAGGGAGTTACCTGTACCTGTATGGAATAGTATTGCGTGGCTATCGCAGGGAGAAACATATGGAATATCAGGAGGAGGATTATTTATTATTATCGGGAATTCAGCATTTCGTTTTTTGCCGCAGACAATGGGCTCTGATTCATATTGAGCAGCAGTGGGAAGAGAATGTACGGACATTTGAGGGAAGGGTCATGCATGAAAATGCGCACAATGCGGACTTTCACGAAAAAAGAAACGGGGTTATCATGGTGCGGGCGATGAAGGTTTTCTCCAGAGAGATGGGAATCAGCGGAGAATGTGATGTTGTGGAGTTTCATCCGGCACCGGAGGGCATCACATTAGCTGGACAAAAGGGAACGTACATTGCCGTGCCGGTGGAATATAAGCGCGGAAAACCAAAGCCGCACAATGCAGATGAAATGCAGCTTATGGCGCAGGCAATGTGTCTGGAAGAGATGCTTATGACCAGAATTCCAAAGGGCTATTTGTATTATGGAGAAACGAGACGCAGAACGGAAGTGCTGTTTACAGAGGAATTGAGACAGAGTGTACGGTCTTGTTTTGAAGAAATGCATGCATATTACAGCAGAAAATATACACCGATGGTAAAGACAGGCACATATTGCAGGCAGTGTTCCTTAAACAACATCTGTCTGCCGGAACTTTCCGGAGCACAGCCTGCGGATGCCTATGTGTCGGAGATGTTAAAGGAGGAATTGCAATGAAGAAATTGCTGAATACTCTTTATGTAACAACACCGGATGTATATCTTGCATTGGATGGAGAAAACGTTGTCGTCAAAAAAGAGGATCGGGTGGCAATGCGGATACCGATTCACAATGTAGAAGCAATCGTTGCGTTTAATTATGTAGGTGCCAGTCCGGCGCTCATGCGCAAATGCAATGAGAACAATGTGAATCTGAGTTTTTTTCACAATGATTCGTTTTGTGCCAGAATGATCGGACAGGAAAACGGTAATGTCGTTTTGCGGAAAATACAATATCGGCTGTCGGAGCGGGAAGATGAAAGTCTTACGATTGCAAGAAATATGATTCTCGGAAAGGTACATAATGAGCGTTATGTACTCGAGCGGGCAATCCGGGATCATGCATTGCGCCTTGATACAGAAAAGATAAAAGATGCGTCGGAGCAGTTAAAACAGTATCTAAGAGCGGTGCAGGACAGTGGCAGTGCGGAGGAACTGCGGGGATATGAAGGAAAAGCGGCAAGTACGTATTTTAGTGTATTTGATGAACTGATTCTTCACAACAAAGAAAGTTTTGTATTTCACGGAAGGAATAAGCGTCCGCCGCTGGATAATGTCAACGCAATGTTGTCATTTATGTATGCGCTGCTGGTAAACGAGTGCGCGGGCGCAGCATATTCGGTTGGACTTGATCCCTATGTTGGATTTTTGCATACCGACCGCCCGGGAAGACAGTCATTGGCGTTAGATCTGATGGAAGAATTCCGGGCACCTGTGGCAGACCGTTTTGTTCTTACAATGATTAACAAGCAGCAGATCAATGCAAGAGGGTTCAGAAAAATGGAAAGCGGAGCGGTTGTTATGGATGATGACACACGCAGAACGCTGATACAGAACTGGCAGGAATTAAAGTGTGAAGAGATCATGCATCCTTACCTAAAAGAAAAAGTACCTGTCGGGCTGCTTCCATACGTACAGGCGATGCTGCTTGCGCGGTATCTGCGGGGAGATATCAATGCATATCCGCCATATTTTAAACGGTAAAGATACTTGTATGCTGTTTGGAAGGAGAGTTATGTTAGTGCTGATTACTTATGACGTGAATACACAGACTGCGGCGGGAGTACGAAGGCTTGCCCGGGTAGCGAAAATCTGTACGAATTACGGACAGCGGGTACAAAATTCTGTATTTGAGTGCATTGTTGATCAGACGCAGTATGTCATGTTGAAAAAGCAGTTGAAGGATATCATTGATGTGGATAAAGACAGTGTGAGGTACTATGTCATGGGGGAAAAGTATAAGAGTAAGGTGGAACATATCGGTGTGCAAAGGGCATTTGATGTCACGGCGCCGCTGATTATCTAAGAGTTTTAGAGTAGTGCGAATGTAAAGTGTACATAAATATAGCGGAATATTCGCGCAAAATTTATTAGTGCAAATAGCACAAAATTAAGTTATCATCTGTGGAAAACGCGAAAGAGTAAAGAAATTTTGGAAGAAAGCGTTGAAAACAGGAGGTCACAAAGGAATTTTATGTGTATATTTGCTGTCGCTCCCTGTGAGGGGAGCGTGGATTGAAATAACTTCTGCGCCACACCATTTGCACTTCATGCCCGTCGCTCCCTGTGAGGGGAGCGTGGATTGAAATTTGCTTAACGATATACTCTCCTGTCTCTAATCCCGTCGCTCCCTGTGAGGGGAGCGTGGATTGAAATTTGGTATACGATTGAAAATGGAGAGATTGCGGAGGTCGCTCCCTGTGAGGGGAGCGTGGATTGAAATATTCCATCTGATACGCCGTACTTGTCGCCAATCGTCGCTCCCTGTGAGGGGAGCGTGGATTGAAATTGCAGAGCTTTTTGAAGTTTCTGCTTGCCAATCGTCGCTCCCTGTGAGGGGAGCGTGGATTGAAATCCCACAACAACGCCCCGAGAGTTGCCATTGGATGTCGCTCCCTGTGAGGGGAGCGTGGATTGAAATATCAAATACCATAAAACGGGCGGAACCGAAAGTCGCTCCCTGTGAGGGGAGCGTGGATTGAAATGTCTGCGTATCGTATGTACCTGTCCAGGCGCCCCAGGTCGCTCCCTGTGAGGGGAGCGTGGATTGAAATATCACTAGAAAATGTCACATCTTCAACAATTTTCGTCGCTCCCTGTGAGGGGAGCGTGGATTGAAATAAAAAGGACACGACCGGGGAAGAGAAGATGGCGGTCGCTCCCTGTGAGGGGAGCGTGGATTGAAATAAGGAATATATAACAAGCAGGAAGCAAAGGCAGTAGTCGCTCCCTGTGAGGGGAGCGTGGATTGAAATCAAGAATAAAGCGGAACGGAGCGAAACGTAGTAGTGTCGCTCCCTGTGAGGGGAGCGTGGATTGAAATTTTTTTAATAAGTTCCGCACCGTTTGGCACATTAGTCGCTCCCTGTGAGGGGAGCGTGGATTGAAATTGCAACTCTGCATTGAAATCACTGACATGTTTTGTCGCTCCCTGTGAGGGGAGCGTGGATTGAAATTGATATGCTGCTCCTGCCATTGTCAGCGGAACGAGTCGCTCCCTGTGAGGGGAGCGTGGATTGAAATTTGACTTTTCCAACGTGTAAATATATGATCTATGTCGCTCCCTGTGAGGGGAGCGTGGATTGAAATCGACATTTGCAAAAAGATTGACCAAATGCGGGAAGGTCGCTCCCTGTGAGGGGAGCGTGGATTGAAATACCATTATCAGGGCTTGAATTGTCAAAGTTGTCCGGGTCGCTCCCTGTGAGGGGAGCGTGGATTGAAATTCGTCATTGGCAATATGCAGGATATTAGAGCCCGGGTCGCTCCCTGTGAGGGGAGCGTGGATTGAAATACCGCAAAAAATCAACAATCCCTCCGGGTCAAAGTCGCTCCCTGTGAGGGGAGCGTGGATTGAAATTCTGCTCCATGATTTGCTCGACTAATGCGTTAGCGTCGCTCCCTGTGAGGGGAGCGTGGATTGAAATGCGGCTGTTAAAAAGTCGCACATGATTGTATGACGTCGCTCCCTGTGAGGGGAGCGTGGATTGAAATTTGCACATCCTCTCCCTGCAAGGTTGGATTTTCGTCGCTCCCTGTGAGGGGAGCGTGGATTGAAATAAGGAGAATTATCTGGAGCAGGTGGGAGAAATCGGTCGCTCCCTGTGAGGGGAGCGTGGATTGAAATATTTTTGCATAAGTATCATAACAATCATAAAGCGTCGCTCCCTGTGAGGGGAGCGTGGATTGAAATTCATGTGATGATATTGTTGAGGTTATGCGCAATCGTCGCTCCCTGTGAGGGGAGCGTGGATTGAAATTCTGGTACAAAAAGCCACATAATCAGTGTCACCAGTCGCTCCCTGTGAGGGGAGCGTGGATTGAAATCCGTCAAAAGTCTTTTTTGACATAAACCAGGCAAGTCGCTCCCTGTGAGGGGAGCGTGGATTGAAACCGGAATACCGGCAACACTTGTTAAAATGCTTACAACGTCGCTCCCTGTGAGGGGAGCATGGATTGAAATTTATGCTTGGCACAGGGCTACAGGTGAGTGGCGCGTCGCTCCCTGTGAGGGGAGCGTGGATTGAAATTTGATCGGATATACACCAAAAAGAAGCATCTTTGTGTCGCTCCCTGTGAGGGGAGCGTGGATTGAAATTGGAAGAAGCAACCACGATCACCGATATTCTGGGTCGCTCCCTGTGAGGGGAGCGAGGATTGAAGTAGTCAGATGGCTGATGTTGTTGCCCGTTCTGGATCGCTCGCAGCGAGGAAAGTGTGGATTGGAAGGTTGATCTCAGCTTGGAGACAGGCGTGAGAGTGGAGTTATTCCCAGAGAGGGGAGTGTGGGTTGAAATATCGCTAATAATATAGAAGGGATAGCATGGCTGTGTTTCGTACTCTGCGAAGAAAACACGTTTGTATCTACCACTTCTGGCCAAAGTCGCAACTATTACATCTTCGAGATAGCGAAAAATACTAAAAAACTATCCCTCTTCACTACGTAATAGGGGGGATGAAATAATAGCTTTGATGTGACTCGGTTTTGTTGGTACATTTATCAATATCAAGAGTTTTGCACATGAGACAGATATGTCGAAGAAGCAAAGGTAAAGTAGTTGAAATTGTGGACACACAATAATGAAATATATATTCCATGCGAACGAAATCTTCTGTAAAATCCCCCGAAAATCTGTTGAAAATTCCCAAAAAATGTTATTATTTTGATGTTTTTTCTTGAAAAACGCCACTTACATTTTGTGAGATAAAGCGTTAGAATAGCTATGCTATAAGAATACTTTATACATATTTAATAATTTATTAACAGAAAGGGAGTATAGATATGGAATCGTATTCATTTTTACTGTTCTTGGCGATCATTATGATCTCAACCAAGATTCTGGGTTTATTTACCCGTAAGATTCATATGCCGGCGGTTGTCGGTGCATTAGTTGCAGGTGTGATCTTAGGACCGTCCTGTCTGAACTTGATTACATTGACCGGAGATACCGGCGTCTTTCTTGAGCAGATGGCAGAGCTCGGTGTTATCCTCCTGATGTTTAACGCAGGACTGGAGACGGATCTGTCCGAACTTAAGAAAAATGGTGTGGCATCTTTCGTAACAGCATTGATCGGTGTGATTGTTCCGTTGATTGGTGGATTCCTGGGGTATGCATTTTTCTTCCACACAGACTTCAGCGATTACGATGAGGTGTTAAAGGCAGTGTTCGTCGGTGTTGTACTGACAGCAACATCTGTAAGTATCACAGTTGAGACGCTGCGTGAGATGGGCAAGCTGAAAGGAAAAGTCGGAACGACAATCCTTGGCGCAGCTGTTATCGATGATATCATCGGTATTATCGTACTCACAATCGTAACCAGCTTAAAGGATACCAGCGTAAGCCCGATCACAGTTGTGTTAAAGATTGTACTGTATTTCGTATTTATTGCAGTATTGATCTTCGTGCTTACAAAGTTAAAGGTATTTGTGGAAGAGCAGGATGAGAAGAGAAGAACCGCTATCATCTGTGTAGCGCTCTGCTTCATTCTTTCCTATATCTCAGAGGAATACTTCGGTATTGCAGATATTACCGGTGCTTACTTCGCAGGACTGATGCTCTGCACGATGAAAGTTGGACCGTATGTTGCAAGAAGATGCGAGATCCCGTCTTACCTGATTTTCTCACCGGTATTCTTTGCCAGTGTAGGTCTTAAGGTAACACTCGGCGGAATGGATGCCAGCATCTGGATCTTCGCAATCATTCTGCTTGTTATCGCCATCTTAAGCAAGGTTGTCGGATGCGGACTGGGTGCAAAGATATGCGGATGTACCGGAAAGGAAGCGTTCCAGGTCGGTATCGGTATGATTTCCCGAGGTGAGGTTGCACTGATTGTGGCGCAGAAGGGATATGCAAGCGGTATGTTAGATGATGTCCTGTTTGCTCCGATCGTTCTCGTTGTTATTGTAACGACGCTGATCACCCCGATTCTCTTAAAGCTTGTCATGAAAGACAATGATTCTGAGAAAGCTGCTGCATAGGGGCATAGAACAGATATTATAAAATCAGGATTTAAGAAGCCGTCACTTTTGTGGCGGTTTCTTTTTTCACTCTATAGGCTATGTGAGTTTATTGCTTCTTTTGCAAAAAACAGTTAAAATAGACACAGAAAAAAGAAATGAGGAGATTGCAATGTTACGGGATCTGCAGGAAATATCAGATGGAAAAATATATGGCTGCAATGATATGGTTCGGGCGGCGTGCGGAGACTGCGCGGGATGTCATGCCTGCTGTGAGAAAATGGGGACATCCATTGTGCTTGATCCCTGTGATATATGGCGTCTGACGACCGTGACCGGGAAAAATTTTGAGCAGCTGCTGGTCGATACGATAGAGCTGCAGGTAGTGGACGGCGTGATTCTTCCGAACCTGAGGATGGACGGAGAAAAAGAGCAGTGTGTGTTCTTGAATGAACAGGGAAGATGCAGGATCCACGCAATGCGTCCCGGGTTGTGTCGTGTATTTCCGCTTGGCAGAATCTATGAGGAAAGCAGAATCCGCTACTTTCTGCAGATGGATGCCTGTCAGAAGCCCGGGCGCAGCAAAGTGAAGGTTGGAAAATGGCTCGATACTCCGCAGATGGAACGATACGAACGGTTTCTGCTGGACTGGCATGCCATACGGAAACAGTTGGAGAAGCAGATGAAAGACGGAATTGGTGAACAGGAGGCAAAGACGATCAATATGTTTTTGTTAAATCTGTTTTTTATAAAACCATATGAACCGGAGCAGGACTTCTATGAACAGTATGAGGAGAGAAGAGCGATGGCCGGTCAGGCAGGGTTAAAATAAACTGCGGATAATGTATGGCAGGAGATGGAAGTATGATAATCGACAGAGAATTGGATCAGAAAGGGAAAGATGAGAATATTGGAACCAGCCGCGTTAATCTCACGCAGCGTTATGTGGAATCCGTCAAATACAACGGTCTGGGGGATTTTACCGAAGAATTGCGTGAGGAAGCAGACTACCGGAAGCGCATTGAAAAGATTTTCTCGGAAATTCATATGACCGGGGAGACGTATGCGGATCTACAGCCAGAGGCATTGATGGAAGCCTACTGGCAGGGAGAGGAAATGATATCGCGTTACTACTGGGCAAAGAGGCGGGACACGGACGACATTATCTGGGTGCGTGTGGACGTGAGGATTGTACCGCAGCTGGATACGGGAGATTTGTTTGCCTTTTACAATAACTGGGATGTCACGCATGAGAAAAACCGTGACCGTATGATGCAGCTGATCATTGAGTTCGACTATGATTATGTGGAATACATCTGTCTGCAGAATGGTCATTTCGAGATTATGGCGCAGGAAAAAAGTTCCATGTGTCCGAGCGCCAGAGGAACAGACTACGATGCGGATATCCGTGATTATCTTACAAAAGTCGCAGTGACGGATCAGCTGGAAGCACACATCCGGGCAATGCAGACAGAGGAAATTCGTCGTAACCTTGAGGCAGAGCCACTTTACATACAGGAAATTGATGTGAGAGAGTCTGATGGCTCAGTGCGGCGTAAAATGATCCGTTATACCTATATGGATAAGCAGATGGGGACGGTATTCAAAAGCTGTGTGGACATCGAAGACATCGTAACGGAGGAGAAGAAGAAGCAGGAACGTCTGGAGCGGGCAATTGAAGAAACGGAGCGGGCGAATTGCGCCAAGAGTGAATTCCTGGCCCATATGAGTCATGACATCCGGACACCTATGAATGCGATTATCGGCATGACATCCGTTGCAAGGCAGGAATGTCAGGATGAGACGATCTGCGGATATCTGGATAAGATTAAATCCTCAAGTGAGTTTCTGCTCGGACTGATCAATGATATGCTGGATATTTCACGCATAGAGAGCGGCAATCTGAACCTGAAGTCGGAGCAGATGAGCAGAAAGACGTTTGGAACGGCAATCAATACCACGATCGGCCCGCTGATGGAGCAGAAAAACATTACGTTCCAGTGTGATCTGCAGCATATGGAAGAAATGATATACACTGATGCGGTGCGGTTCAAGCAGATTTTCTTCAATCTGCTGTCCAATGCAGCAAAATACACGCCAGAGGGCGGAAATGTGTGGCTTCTGACCGAAAGGCTACGCACGGAAGGAAACGTTGAATGGGTGCGTTTTACGGTGCGGGATAGTGGAATCGGTATGAGTGAGGAATTCCTGGAGCATGCGTTTGAACCGTTTTCACAGGAGGGGAACCGCACGCTTGCCCTGCAATGGCAGGGAACCGGTCTTGGACTTGCGATCGTAAAGAAACTGGTGGTCATGATGCACGGCACGATTGAAATTCACAGTAAATTAGGAGAGGGTACCGGGGTAATCCTCGATCTGCCGCTTACGATCTCGGGCGTCGATGCTCCGGAAAAAATGCCACAGGCAGTCATGGCAAAACAGAACCTGGAAGGCAGACGGGTGCTTCTGGCAGAGGACAATGAGATCAATACTTTTGTGGCCAGACGTATTCTGGAATCAAAGGGAATTATTGTGGAACATGCGGAAAATGGAAAAAGAGCGGTGGAAATGGTGGAGCAGAATCCGGAGGGATATTTTGACGCAATCGTGATGGATATCCGGATGCCGGTGATGAGCGGACTGGAGGCAGCCAGACAGATCCGGGCAATGAGCCGGACGGATGCACAGACTGTGCCCATAATTGCCATGACGGCCAATGCCTATGAGGAAGATGTCAGCCAGTCGTTGGCGGCCGGGATGAACGCTCATCTTGCAAAGCCGATCGAACCGCAGGTGATTCTGGATACACTTGCGGGGTATATAGGCAGTAAGAACTAGAAAGTTGCACTGTAAATAGAAAAAGAAAGGCATGCATTTCGTCGGAATGTCGATGTAAAAGTTGTGATACTGTTGCTATAATAAGTTCCGATGAGAGGAGACGGCAGGATGAAGCATTTGAGACAATTTTTGATTATTTTACTTTTTTCATTTCTTGGAGAAGGATTAAAGGCATTGCTTCCACTTCCGGTACCGGCAAGCATCTATGGACTGGTATTGTTGTTTGCGGCACTGGAGCTTGGAATAATAAAACTCTCTGCAGTGGAAGATGCAGGGAAATTTTTGATAGAGATCATGCCGGTGATGTTTATTCCGGCGGGGGCGGGGCTGGTCGAGTCCTGGAGCGCTTTAAAGCCGATCTGTGTGCAGGTGGTTGTGATCATGTTTGTATCCACGATTGTGGTTATGGTGATTTCGGGAAGAGTGACACAGTTTGTAATTCGCAGAAACAGAAAGGCATAAAACAATGAAGGAATTTTTAAATCAGTCTGTATTTTTCGGTGTGGCAATCAGCGTATTGACCTATGAACTGGGAGTATTTTTGAAAAAGAAGCTGAAGTGGCCGATATGTAATCCACTTTTAATTTCGATCGTCGCGGTGATCATTTTTCTGGTCGCGTTTGATATTCCTTACGAGAGTTATAACGCGGGAGCAAAATATCTGAGCTATCTTCTGACGCCGGCAACGGTCTGTCTGGCGATCCCGCTCTACGAGCAGGTGGAGCTTTTGAAAAAACATTCCAAGGCAATCGTGCTTGGATTGATCTCCGGTGTGATTACGAGTCTTGTGTGTGTGCTTGTACTGGCACTGTTGTTTCATTTTGATCATGCGCAGTATGTGACGCTTCTGCCGAAATCCATCACGACCGCGATCGGCATGGGAATATCGGAGGAGCTTGGCGGTTATGTGACCATCACGGTTGCAGTGATTATTATTACCGGAGTGATTGGCAATATGCTGGCGGAGACGGTCTGCCGTATATTTAAGATTGAGGAGCCGGTGGCAAAGGGAATTGCAATCGGAGCGTCATCCCATGCGGTTGGTACAGTCAAGGCGATGGAGATAGGAGAGATCGAAGGTGCGATGAGCAGTCTTGCCATTGCGGTTGCGGGACTTCTGACAGTTGTGCTGGCACCGGTATTTGCAGGAATTATGTAGCACGCGGTCTGCCTGCCCTATATGCAGATCATTATGCACCAGGATCTTATATCTGACATAAGATAAAGAGAGAAAACAAAGAAGTGGAATCTTTATGTATTGTCAGAATAGAATGGTACACACCGTGCAGGAGGGGGATTCACTGTATCGCCTTGCGAGACAGTACCACACAACCGTCACGGAACTGATACTCGGAAATCCGGGGGTAAACCCCTACAACCTGCAGGTAGGAATGAAGCTCTATGTCTGCCCGGGGGAAAGCTACGTACCGCCCCAGGGAGGCAGCGCAAACACCGGGAACACGGGAAACAGCGGAAGCACCGGGAACACCGGTAATGCTGGAAATGGTGGAAATACCAGTAATGCCGGCGTGGGCGGAAACATCGGTATCGGAGTGGTGATTCCGGGTGGACAGCGCCCGGGCGGAAATCAGACAGCGGGAGAGAGGCAGAATTCAGTGAATCAGCTGTTTGAGACAATGCGTCTGGCGTGGCTGGAACTGATCTACTGGACACGGATGTATATGATGAGTGTGGATTCCGGGGCAGATGCAAAAGAGCAGTATGCAGTGGAAGGACGCCTGTTGGAAACTGCAGATGCAATCACGGATGTTTTTGCAGAGCGGCTGCCGGTAGCTGTCACAAGACAGCTGCGCAATCTGCTCGTGGAACATGTGGAGATGACGGGGCAGATCATCCGCACGTTAAAATCCGGGGATAAGGAGAATTATGAACAGCAGATCCGGGAGTGGTATGCTAATGCGAATCAGATCGCAACACTTCTTGCTGACCAGAATCCCTACTTTGCAGGAAAAGAGACGAGGAATCTTCTGTTGAATTATCTGGATATGACGCGCGAGATTATAGAACATCAGATGAACGGTGAGTATGACCAGAGCATTGATACCTTCCGGGATTTAAGTGATCTGGTGCTGGAACTCGCTGATTATCTCGCAAGAGGACTTCTGGCGCGCTGATGTGCTTTGCAAACGGGCGGTGCCTCTTGTGCATCGCCTTTCTGGTACTATTTGCGGCGCTACTGATCCTGGCAGTAGTGCACAGAGTGCGGGCGAAGAAAAAAGTTCTTGCATTGACTCCCGGGGAACGGGTGCGGCTGCTCAATGAACTGGCGGAACCCTTTGGATTTGCTTATCTGCCGTCGGAAGATATTTTTACCTCAAGGCTGGATGCCTGGCAGCGTGACAAGGGATATGAGGCGAAATATGATACCATGGCGGTGGGTGCCGGGATGGTGATTGACGCATTTCCCGTGTACTTTAATTATGAGGGAAGAACCTGGCTGGTGGAATTCTGGAAGGGACAGTACGGGATCAACACCGGCGGAGAGGTCGGAATTTACCATGCGAAGGGCGTGATTCCGCCGCACGCCTATCACACGGCGCATTTTGAAGCGGTATCGGATGCAGAACTCCCGAGAATCTGCAGCTGTCTGGACACGGCAGAGGAAACGTTTTATGAAATCTGTGCCAGACACTGGTGGCTCACCGGCTTTCGGATGGGCGTGTATACAAAACCGTCGCGCCTCAGACTTGCCACGACGCTGATTTTCCCAGAGCAGGAGATGGCGCTGGCGTTCTGGGAAGGTCTCCGCAAAACCGGAAAACCGCGCAGCCTTTTTCGCATCTGCGGAAGAGAAGTCAGTGTGCGGATGAATTTTTCGGAGGAACACGGATTGATTCCGGGAATCTGCAGAAGCGTGGTGCTTCTCTGGAACAGGCTGCTGTGCAGAGGATTTAGGATCGTGACATACCCGTGGAAACGGACGGCGGACAGAATGGTATTTCTATATTATCTGCTTCCGGGATGGTTTCGGAAGATTCTGGTGCTTTCGGGCGGGCGATGCAAACCGCGCCGCAGAACCAGGAAAACGCACAGATCATGTCGGGGCAGGTGAAAACATGGGATGTTATCGAAGGATTGACAGGGCATTGGAACATGCCCTGCACCTTCCACTTGGCACGGGCAGCCGCTATGTGGTGATCAGTGACTGCCACAGAGGGGAAGGGACAACAAATGACAATTTCCTGAAAAACGCGTACCTGTACGAGGCGGCGATGGAACATTATATAAAGAGAGGATTCTTCTATCTGGAACTGGGGGACGGGGAGGAACTCTGGGAAAACCGCTGTATGGATCGGATTGTGCACTATCACGAGACCGTGTATGAGATGTTTGCTTGTCTGCAAAGCCGGAATGCGCTGTGCCGCATCTATGGAAACCACAATATGGAGCTGAGAAAAATCCTGCCGGAGGCGATTATATTAGATAATTGCGAGGGCGGAAGGGATGTCTGCATGATTCACGGGCATCAGGCGGATTTTTTTAATTCTGTGTGCTGGAGGCTCTCCAGAGCTCTGGTGCGCTACGTGTGGAAACCGTTGGAGCGCTCCGGCGTGAATGATCCCACGAGTGCGGCGCGCAATTATAAAAAGGCGGTTCGGTATGAACAGTGCCTGGCGGGCTGGACCAGACTTCACGACCGTTATCTGATTGCCGGTCATTCACACAGACCGAGACTGCCGGAAAACGGGGAGCTGTATCTGAATGCGGGAAGCTGTGTGCATCCCGGGTGCATCACTGCCATCGAACTGGAACAGATGCAGATGACGCTTGTGAAATGGAAGGTGGCGACGCGCCCGGACATGACCATGTATGTGGTACGTGAGAAGCTTGCCGGACCGGCTGCCATTTTGTAGGAAAAACGCGATTTTTCAAAAAAATCATTTGACGGAACCGCCATTTATGATAATATATATATCGTTATATTAAATCGTTAAAGCGAGGACGGAAGCGTCCCTGACGATAGCTGGTAATTGGAGGAGCAGAAAAATGATTAAAGTTGTGAAGTTTGGCGGTAGCTCTCTGGCAAGTGCGGAACAGTTTGCAAAAGTGGGGAAGATCATTCAGGCGGACAAGGAAAGACGTTATGTAGTGCCGAGTGCCCCGGGAAAACGCAATGCCAAGGACACCAAGGTCACAGATATGTTATATGCCTGTTATGCGCTGGTGGAGGCAGAGGAGGATTTCCGCGTGCCGCTGATGAAGATCAAGGACCGCTATGACACAATTATCAATGGACTGAATCTGAAGCTGTCACTGGAGGAAGAATTCAAAAAGATCAGTGAGAACTTTAAAAATAAAGCGGGGGTTGACTATGCGGCGTCCCGCGGCGAATATCTGAACGGTATCATTATGGCGAATTACCTTGGCTACGAGTTTGTGGATGCGGCAGAGGTGATTTTCTTCGAGGAGGACGGAACTTTTGACGCGGAGAAGACCAACAAGGTGCTGGCAAAGCGTCTGGAGAAATGCGAGCGTGCGGTAATTCCGGGATTCTACGGGGCACTGCCGGACGGAACGATCAAGACCTTTTCCAGAGGCGGTTCCGACATCACGGGATCCATCGTGGCGCGTGCGGTACATGCCACCTGCTATGAGAACTGGACGGATGTGTCGGGCTTTCTCATTGCAGATCCGCGCATCATTAAGGATCCGCAGCCGATCAAGACGATCACATACCGTGAGCTGCGCGAGCTTTCCTATATGGGCGCCAGCGTGCTTCATGAGGACGCAGTGTTCCCAGTGAGAAAAGCAGGGATTCCGATCAACATCCGCAATACCAACGCGCCGGATGACGAGGGAACCTGGATCGTGGAGAGCACCTGCCATCAGTCAAAATACACCATTACCGGTATTGCCGGCAAAAAAGGTTTTGTTTCCGTCAATATTGATAAGGATATGATGAATTCCGAGGTTGGATTCGGGAGAAAAGTATTGTCCGCGTTTGAGGAGAATAATATCTCATTCGAGCATATGCCGTCTGGCATCGACACGATGACAATCTTCGTTCACCAGCCGGAATTCGAGGGCAAGGAGCAGGCAGTGATCTCAGCAATTCACCGTCTGGCAAAGCCGGACAGTATCGAGCTGGAGAGTGATCTGGCGCTGATCGCGGTTGTGGGACGCGGCATGAAGTCGACCAGAGGAACGGCAGGCCGTATCTTCTCGGCACTGGCACATGCAAACATCAACGTCAAGATGATCGATCAGGGATCTTCTGAGCTTAACATTATTATCGGTGTGAGCAATGCGGATTTTGAACCGGCAATCCGTGCGATCTATGACATTTTCGTGGAGACCCAGCTCTAAGATTAAGATATGAAGAACGACAAGCACGAGCAAAATGAATTACAGCGTATGATGGAAGGCAGGGCTGCCCGCATGATTGCGGCTGCAGTCACTGTCTTTTTGTGCGTACTGACATTGTTTGAATTTGTTGCGCTCAAGATGGAGTGGAATGTGCCTGCACTGGCGGTGCTAAGCGGCGACAACGGACTGTGGACCAGGGAGTACCAGCGGGAAGAACTGGTGATGGACGGCAGCACGGAAAACATTCTGCTCGCAGACGATGGAGAGACACCGCTCACAGGAAGCGGTGAGAATGCCAAAACGAATGTGGGGGAAAACGGCAGCGGCGGGACGGCGCAGACCGGTGAAAATGCAGGGAACGGGGAAGACTTGCAGGTGGAAGGGACAGAAGCGGTGCGGCAGGAAGAGACTGAGACGCCGGATGTAAGCGGAACCGGAAAAGCGGAAGCGGATGTTAAGGAGACGCAGACACCGGAATTTTCGTATTATATCCGCATCAATCGCAAGCAGAACTGCGTCACGATCTACACCCAGGATGAGGAGGGGGAGTATACGGTACCCTATAAGGCAATGGTATGCTCGACCGGACTTTACAACGCAACGCCGCGCGGAACTTACCAGATTTCCACCAAGTATCTGTGGCGGGAACTCTATGGCGGTGTGTATGGGCAGTACGCGACGCGGATTCACGGGGGAATCCTGTTCCATTCTGTGCCCTATTACAAGCGCGCAAAGGATACACTCTGTACGGACAAGTATAACAAGCTGGGACAGCAGGCGTCGATGGGCTGCGTAAGACTGACGGTGGAGGATGCAAAATGGATTGCGGAGAACTGCCCGGAAGGCACTACGGTTGAAATATACGACGGGGAAGACCCGGGGCCGCTCGGGAAACCGGAGGCGCAAAAACTGGATAAATCAGATCCGGACTGCCACTGGGATCCGACTGATCCGGATGAGGAAAATCCCTGGCAGCAGACGGAGACGTCCGTGACGGAGAGCGAGCAGGAAAAACAGATAAAATAGAAAAAATAAAACGACGAAGGCGACATCCTATTCATTTGAATCGATGTCGCCTTCTAAACTATCTCGTCCATGGGACTGTACCTCTCTTTTCTTTTTCTTTCGGACTTCTTCGCTTCCTTCGTACCTTTGTATCACTCTTCTTATGACGATGGATATCGCATCATATCTGATTAACTCATCTGATACTGATTCCTCTTTCCATGATTTGGATTGTCACGTGTGTTCTTCGGGAGTTAGAAAAAAACGAATGCAATTACGTTTTCGGTGGTCTGTACCTCTCTTTCCTTAATATCGTTTTGGGTAAATCGTTACTTTTCTGGTGGCTTGTACCTTCCTTTCCTTCGATTTCGTTTTCCTTTCTTTTTGTTGTCTTTATTCTATCTGATATATGAGAAAAAGTCAAGCATAAAATGAGAAAATTATAATAAAAAATATTTAAAAACAATAAACAAAGAATGAATATGAAAATATTCTGAAAATATAGATGCAATAGATATAATATATATTTTTCGTAAAATACATGTAAATGCTTCGCTGTGGCAGAAGAGCGCGCGTTTCATATAATAAAGAGAAGGGAGCGTAATTCTATGAATAGACAGACCATACTTCTCATCAGTGACATGCGTCAGGTCTATCTGGCGGAGATTATGACCAAAAGAGGACTCAACGTACGCTGCCTGGATATCAGAAACAGCGGGACGGTAAAAGAACAGCTCGAGAAGTTGAAAAGTTTTCTGGCGGAGGCGGATATGCTGATCCTCCCGATTCCGGTGACAAAGATACCGGAACAGAAAATGCTGAACGATATATTGAATAAAAACCTGACGAACGATACGCTGGTGCTTGGAGGCTGCTTCTCCACAGAACAGCAGGAGCTTTTGGAGCGCCGGGACATTCACTATCTGGATTTTATGAGAGATGAGATTGTGACGGAAGAAAATGCAGTGGCGACGGCGGAGGGCGTGATCGCGGAGCTTGTGAACCACAGCCCTTATAACATTGAGGAGGCAAAAATTATCGTCACCGGTTACGGCTGCTGCGGCAGAGCGGTGGCTGCGAGGCTGAAAGCGCTCGGCGCGCGCGTGACGGTGCTGGCAAGAAGACGGGAAGTGCGCAAACTTGCCAAGAAGGATGGATTTTATGCCGCGGATTTTGCGTTTGGACCGGAGGAAGCGATGGGGGCGGCAATGCTGGTCAACACGGTTCCTGCGCCTGTGGTTACAGGTGCGATCATCCGCGAACTGCCGCGGGATGCATATATTTTAGACATCGCGTCCAAACCGGGCGGTACGGATTTTGCCTGCGCCAGAGAGTGCGGCATCCGTGCGGATCTGGCACTTGGACTTCCGGGAAAATATGCGCCGAAAGAGAGCGCCTATATTCTGGACCGGGCGGTGGAGAGATTCGTGCGAAAGGAGCATGAAATGTGATGGATTTTTCCAATTATAATATCGGGCTTGGAATTACCGGTTCGTTTTGTACGTTTGCGAAAGCAAGAAAAGAAATACAGCGGCTGTGCGATATGGGCGCCAATGTGGTGCCGGTTTTTTCATTTAATGCGCAGACGTGTGACACGCGGTTCGGAAGTGCGAAAGATTATGTGGACGGAATCTGCGAGATTACCGGAAATGAGGGCATCCGTACCATCTGTGCGGCGGAGCCGATCGGGCCGAATAATTTTCTGGACATCATGGTCATTGCGCCCTGCACCGGAAATACGGCGGCAAAACTCTGCAACGGAATCACGGATACGCCGGTGCTGATGGCGACCAAAGCGCATATGCGCAACGGTAAGCCGCTTGTGATTGCCATCTCGACGAACGATGCGCTCGGCGCCAGCTTTAAGAATATTGGAATGCTCATGAATATGAAAAATATTTATTTCGTTCCGTTCGGGCAGGACAACTGCAAGAGCAAGCCGAACTCCATGATCGCAAAAATGGAGCTCCTGCCGGACACAATCGAGGCGGCGCTCG
>OCGZ01000548.1_pt1 | contig 22435 bp, 15 predicted proteins | sample 1538711 | NCBI WGS metagenome assembly OCGZ01 (sample SAMN04571720, study PRJEB22368) | human gut metagenome | biome: human gut; material: stool | host: Homo sapiens | place: Luxembourg | collected 2012-08-17
AAGTACTTCCGGTTGCTACAAAATCTTTCGGATCTATCGGAGTGTTCGCAATTCCGGAGATGGGAAGATTCTACCGTCACGTACTGATTGAAAAGAATTATCCACATCACGGAGCAGTTGCTTTCGGACACTTTGGAAAAGCATTATTCGAAGTGTTCAAATACATTGGTGTGCCGGTTGAAGAGATCGGATACAACCAGCCGAAGGGTTAATTGCATAGAAAGTTATAAGCATAGAAAACGGGCAGAGAGCCGTGCCGGAAACGGCAAGGCTTTCTGTCTTTATACAGGAGAAACGACATGTTATTTGTAGGAGTAGATCTTGGAACATCCGCAGTAAAACTTCTTCTGATGGATGAGAATGGAAAGATCAAGAATATTGTATCAAAAGAATATCCGTTATATTTCCCACATCCGGGATGGTCAGAGCAGAAACCGGAAGACTGGTTTGCGCAGAGTATGGAAGGGCTGAAAGAGCTTCTTGAAGGCTTTGATAAGGATCAAGTAAAGGGAATCAGTTTTGGAGGCCAGATGCACGGTCTTGTTGCGCTTGATAAGGAAGACAAGGTGATTCGCCCGGCAATTCTGTGGAATGACGGACGTACTGCAAAACAGAGCGATTACCTGAATCAGGTGATTGGAAAAGAGAAGCTTTCAGAGTATACAGCAAATATTGCATTTGCCGGATTTACAGCACCGAAGATTCTCTGGATGAAGGAAAATGAACCGGAGAATTTTGCAAAGATTGCGAAGATTATGCTTCCAAAGGATTACCTTGCATACCGTCTGTCAGGGTCTTTTTGCACAGAGTATTCAGATGCTTCCGGAATGCTGCTTTTGGATGTGGAGCATAAGTGCTGGTCTGCAGAAATGCTTGAGATCTGTGGTATTACAGAGGCACAGCTTCCAAAGCTGTATGAAAGCTGGGAAGTCGTTGGAACTTTGAAAGCAGAGATTGCAGCAGAACTTGGCGTATCAGAGAAGGTAAAAGTAATTGCAGGAGCCGGGGACAATGTGGCGGCAGCAGTTGGAACGGCAACGGTCGGAGACGGCGGCTGCAATATTTCTCTCGGAACATCAGGAACACTCTTTATTTCCAGTAAGAAATTCGGAGTAGATAAGAACAATGCATTGCATTCCTTTGACCATGCAGATGGCAATTATCATCTGATGGGATGCATGCTCAGTGCTGCTTCCTGTAATAAATGGTGGATGGATGAAATCCTTAAGACAAAAGATTATCCGGCAGAACAGGCAGGAATCACACGGCTCGGCGAGAACCATGTGTTCTATCTTCCATATTTGATGGGAGAGCGTTCTCCTCATAATGACCCTTCCGCAAGAGCAGCATTTATCGGAATGTCTATGGACAGCACAAGAGAGGATATGACACAGGCTGTGCTGGAAGGTGTTGCATTCGGACTGCGTGATTCCCTGGAAGTTGCAAGAAGTATTGGTGTGAATCCAGAGAGAACAAAGATCTGCGGCGGTGGAGCAAAGAGTCCGCTGTGGAGAAAGATCATTGCAAATGTGATGAATATGAAAGTAGATCTGATCGAAAGCGAAGAAGGTCCGGGCTATGGAGCGGCAATCCTGGCAGCAGTTGGATGCGGCGTATTTGATTCGGTGGAAGAGGCTGCGAAGAAACTTGTGAAAGTAACAGGAACAGAAGAACCGGATCCGGAACTGGTGCAGAAGTACGAGGAAAGATATCAGGAATTTAAGAAATTGTATCCGGCATTGAAAGGATTTTATCAGGGGAAACAAGCATAATGTAAGTAGTAATGATAAAGTTCAAGAATGCCTCGGCATTCTTGCTGCGAGGTGCGCGTCATGCAATTGCATGACATACTTCTCCTGCGCACCTCTGCAATCCTGCCGGAGGCTGTATCAGCTGGGAGTCATCTCCCTGCTGATATAATTTGCCGGAAAGACGGTCAGGAAGACGGGTGTGGAAAACATTGCCCGTCTTTCTTTTATGTCGTATAATCATAACATGAGTGTCCCAAGGCAAAGGATATGTTGCACTTGCTAAAACAGTGAAAAAATGAACATAGATAACAGTACATGAATGGATAGAAGGATAAGAAATGCTTAAAATTGCGGTTTGTGATGATGATGAAAAGATATGTAATCTGCTGGAAAATTATATTAATGATTCCTGCAGGATACTCCATATAGAAGCTGAAACGGAGAGTTTCATTTCGGGAAAAGTGTTGAAACGGAAACTTCGGGAAGGGGAAAATTATCAGATCTATTTTCTGGATATTGAGCTCGCAGATGATACCGGGATTAGTGTAAGTGATTGTATCAGAAATGAGATAAAAGATGAAGCAGCTCAGATTGTATATGTATCGGGAAAGGATGGATATGACCGTCAGTTATTTGCCTTCAGACCATTCAATTTTATAGAGAAGCCATTTGACCAGAATATGGTGACTGCTACGCTTGAAAAGTATAACAGGATTTATGGGAAGAAGAATGATATATTTCACTATAAATATGGTCACGATATGTATTGTGCCCGTGTGAGTGAGATTCTGTATTTTAAAAGTAACGGAAGAAAAGTAAAGATTGTAATGCAGAAGTCAGAAGACGAATTCTATGGTTCGTTGGAAGAAGTCTGCGACAAATTAAAAGGGCAGGGAATGATTCTGACACATAAATCTTATCTGGTGAACTATCGTTATATCAGATCTTTTCAGGGAGAACAGGTTATTATGGTAAATGGTGACGTAATTCCTGTTGCCAGAGGCAGAAAAGAGGAAATAGCGAGAATGCAGCTTCATTTTGAAAATGGAGGGTTTGTACATGGTGTTTGATACATATCATATCATTTATCTGCTGGCGAATTTTTTCCTGATATTTGTTGTCCATCGTTTTATGAGAGTTTTTTTTGAACATAGAAAATACAAAAGAATATTGGGAATATTAGCTTATTCCTTCTACTTTATAATGACAACTTTAGTATATCTTCTGATAGATATTCCGTTAATTACTTTGATTACAAATTTAATTACTATGTTTATTATTTCTTTAACTTACGAAGCAAGTATTCAAAAAAGAATTATTTGTGTTGTTTACATGTATCTTTTTATGGCAGCAGCGGAAATAATTGCGGCAGCTATGACTGGATATACTAATTTTTCAGTTTTTTCACAAGGCGAGTTCAGAGATACTTTTGGTTTAATAGCCACGCGAATTGTTGCATATTGTGAAACGCTGTTGCTTGAAAATATAAAGTTAACAAGAAAGGGACGTAATATTAGTTGGATTTCCTGGCTGGCTTCAATTGTAATTCCGATTTCTACATTAATTTTGGAAGTAATTATTGCAAATCAGACCAATTTAACTAAGGTAGAGGCAGTGGGTTCAGTATTACTTCTGTTTGCAGTAAATATAATTGCATTTTATCTATATGATTCATTGGCAGAAAATTATATAAAGAAATCAAAATTGGCTCTTTTACAAAAAGAAAAAGAATTATACAGCAGACAGTGTGAGATTATGCAAAGTTCCACAGAAGATTTACAGGCATTTAGACATGATATGAGTAATCAACTTATTATTTTAAATCATTTACTGGAAGAGGGAAAAGATGAAGAGGCAAGAAGACAGTTGGATCAACTTTCTCATTTCATAAAGGGAAAGGTGATTTATAGCACATCAGGAAATACAATTATTGATGGGTTGGTTAACTATAAGCTTCAAAGTGTGGCGAGTGAAAATATAAAAGTAGAAACAGAAATTGTTGTACCGGAACAGTTAAACATTGATATAGCAGATCTTGTTACACTATTGGGAAATCTATTGGATAATGCTTTGGAAGCATTGAAAAAAGTTGATCGGGAACAACGAATATTGACGATAAAGATTATGTTCAGTCAAGAGCGTTTAATTGGTCGGATCACGAATACTTATTGCGGAGAAATCTACCTGAGGGATGATAAGATATTAACTTCAAAGAAAGAAAAACAGAAGCATGGATATGGACTGAGTAATGTAGAGAAAATAATAAAGAAGTATAATGGTTATATGGAAATAGATCATGCAAACTGGGAATTCAGGGTAGATTTTATAATTTATCTGCCACAGAAAAACTAAAAAAAGCAAAAATAAGAAGTCTGAAAAGAAACTGATGCATTTGACTACGAGAAATCCGCAGTTGATTACATGTTTTCGCACAGGCTTCTTTTTTATGGCATAATAGGAATGCCAAGAAAAGGAGAGTGGAGTGTATGAAGAAGTATTATAAAAAGAACATTATAAGTATTGTTATTTTATTGTGTATAGTTTTAATACTCTATTTTACACCACCAATAATGCTGGCTGATGGCTGGATTGAATTTGGTAGTAGAGCAGACAGCTTTGAAACGCACATGTTGAATGAGTACAACAATTTCCCTTTTAGACGAGAAGCAAGTAATTCAGATTTCGATAACTTTTATTTTATAAATCTCAGAATTTGGGAGAAAATGTCAATTACTCGAATTGTATATGATGGTGACAAAAATACAACGTGTGAATTAATATTTCCGGGAGTTTACAGAGTTGAAAATACTAGAAAAGGAGCTTATGTAAATTCGTTTGAAATCAAACGCGGCAAGACATTATGGTTTTGCGATTATTATGCCAATGAGATGTAGGTGGTTTTCGTTCCGCTTAGGATACGCACTGGACGATCATTTTCGTGAAGATGCCTGCGAAATCAAGGGAGAAAAATACTTCTCTAAAATAAAAACTCTCAATAGACAATCATGCTCTAGAAGATATCTGAGTTGAAATTCTATTGGGAGTTTTTAAAATATCAATAAATCTTACGCTAAAAACAACGCATACAGTATCACAAGAATACCAAGCACGATTCTGTAATATCCAAATACTTTGAAATCATGTTTCTTAATATATCCCATCAGGAATTGAATAACGATAATAGAAGAAACAAATGCTGTTACCATACCAATCAGAAGAATTATTGCTTCTGTTCCGGTAAAGTTCAGACCAAACTTCACAAGCTTCAGAAGACTTGCACCGAACATAACCGGAATCGCAAGTACGAAAGTGAATTCAGCAGCAACGGTTCTGGATACTCCAAGGATCAAAGCACCGACAATTGTTGCACCGGATCTGGATGTTCCAGGGAAGATTGCAGCGATCAGCTGGAAAAGTCCAATCAAAAATGCAGTCTTATAAGTAAGTTCGTCCATACTGTTGATCTTCGCAGGTTTGCCCTTGTGATTATTCTCAACAATGATAAAGGCGATACCGAAGACAATCAGAGCAATCGCAACGCAAGGGTAATTGTAAAACCATTTCTCAAACAGATCATTGAACGGCATTCCGATCGCGATCGCAGGGATACATGCAACAAGGACTTTCAGCCAGAGGATAATGATATCCATCTTCACATAACTTAAAATTCCGTTTCCGGATTTCTTTTTTCTATGTGCATGCTTTGCCTGGCGGCGTCTGACAGTGTGACTTCTTTCCGGCGCACCAAATGGGAAGATCTGGTTCCAGAATAAGATGACAACGGCAAGAATCGCACCTAACTGGATCACAACTTCAAACATACTGTAGAATTCTTCGGAAACATCTAATTTCACAAACTGATTCAAAAGAATCAGATGTCCGGTGCTGCTGATCGGCAGCCATTCTGTGATTCCTTCCACAATTCCAAAGAGGAAGGATTTCAAAAATTCAATCATTCTTATTTATACTCCTTTTTATTAATGGATTGCAGCTATACTAAGAGATTCTAGCACCAAATGCAATCATTTTTGTGCAGCTACACTTATGCTCTAAAGTGGCTCACGGTTTCTTATTATAAAACGTTGGCAAAAGATGTGCAAGAAATAGAAAGTATTTAAATTGTTAAATCGTCGATTTAAGAAATTCCTAATATTTTTCCAATCTATCTCTTAAAAACCATCAAGTATCATGTATACTATAGTTAGAACTTGATCATGTGATAATTATGTTGCTGCGCTGTTATCGGTGTCAGCAATTATCGAGGGGTATGTAAAATGTATAAAATATTAGTATGTGATGACGATAGAGAAATCGTAGAAGCAATCGAAATTTATCTTTCCCAGGAAGGATATCAGATCTTAAAAGCGTATGACGGGATCGAAGCACTGGAGATTTTGGAGAAAGAGGAAGTGAATCTTCTGATCATCGATGTCATGATGCCGAGACTTGACGGAATCCGTGCAACATTGAAGATCCGCGAGAAGAACAGTCTGCCAATCATTATCTTGTCTGCGAAGTCAGAAGATACCGATAAGATTCTTGGTGCGGATGATTATGTGACAAAGCCGTTCAATCCGCTGGAACTTGTGGCACGAGTGAAATCACAGCTGAGACGATTTAACGAGCTTGGCGGAACAGCACAGGAGCCAAAAGAGACGATTTATAAGGTAGGTGGCCTTCAGATCAATGATGATCTCAAGCAGGTAACAGTAGACGGAGAATTTGTGAAACTGACACCGATTGAATACAATATCCTTTTGCTTCTGATGAAGAATCAGGGAAAAGTATTTTCAATCAATCAGATTTATGAATCCATCTGGAATGAAGAGGCAATTGGTGCGGATAACACAGTTGCAGTTCACATTCGTCATATCAGAGAAAAAATAGAGATCAATCCGAAAGATCCACGTTACCTGAAAGTAGTCTGGGGTGTCGGATATAAAATCGAAAAAGCATAGTGCGAACAGTAACAAAAGCACATGTAAAAATGGATAGAAAAAGCATATAAGAGAACATATAAAAATGCATAAGAAGGCATATAAGGAAGGGTTAACAATGAAGAAATGGTACAGGAAGACCGTGACAAGGACAATTGTTCTTGTTGTGGCGATTCTTAGCGGAGCATTGCTTGTGACAAATTTGCTTTCTCTCCTGACACTGGCGGGAGGAATGAGTTTGTCACAGATTCAAAAGATGAATACACAGTCTTTTGAAGAATCCGAAGAATTCAGCAAGATGGTCGAAAGTTACATGTACGATGTACAGGAGAAGCTTTATCTGCAGAATCTTTTTGAAAGTGACGGCGCCTACAATCCCAAAAAACTGGTGGATGTAATGGAACTGTCAAAGAAGGGCAAGATTTCAGAAACAAATTTGTCAGGTGTCACGTACACCATGGAAGAACTGGTGAACTGGGGCGAGACTTACAGTGGGACAGATAATGACAATCTTTACAAACAGAATGGCGTGATCGTCTGTCAGAAACCGGACGGAAATTATTACTACTATTATATGAATGATTTCTTTTCTCTTATAAATGCAGGAAAACTTCAGTTTCAGATGGGCGAGCAGGACAGAGATCAGTTCCTGGCAGGATTGCAGGCGGGCTATTATACATTTCAGATTACAGATGAAAACGGTGAGCTGCTCTATACAGACTGCTGGAACTTTGGTCAGTCAATGATTGAAAAATATGCACCGGTCGGAGCGGATAATCTACTCCAGGTTGTAAATAATAATCCGCAGTTAAATGGAAGACTGACATTGGTTTATGATAATATTGCCACAGCATTGCAAACAATCTATGAAGACTGGCAGGATTATGAAGGCGGTTGGAATTATCTGGAAGAAGGGAATACCAATTTTACCTATCTGTATGCAGATGAATCGACAAAGAAGGTTACTACAAATAAAGCAGAATATGCAAATTATGCAGATGTAAAGAAAAGCATAGAAGACATGATAGAATCAGCGTCAAAGAACCCTGTGAAATATATGGTAATCTATCCTGAATTGAAAGATTTTAAGACGAATATGAACGTTTCTTATTCGGATCAATGGCTCAATACACGTTCTTATGGTTACTATTCCGGCGGAACAAAGTGGAAAGATGTTTTTGCAGTTGCAGTGGACACAAACTATCCGATCCAGGATCAGTTTTACCAGAGTAGCATCGAATATCAAAATAACATTCCGCATATGAAAGCGGCATTATATTTTATGATTTTCAGCAGCGTACTTTTTTTGATCACAGTAGTGTGGCTGACATTGGGTGCCGGAAGAAAACCGCAGGATGAAGAACTGCATTTGTTAAAGTTCGATTCCTGGAAGACAGAGATTGCTGCTGCAGTTGTTATTTTTGTCTGGGTGATTGGAAGTTATTTCTTTTTTGTAGCAGGAATCGATGGAATTCATCTCTTATTTGATGGAATTACAGGGTTGAGTAGTTCATACGGTGCTGTGGAAAGTGATACATTTATTCCATCATCCTATGTTCCGAATGTATATATGCAGACTTTAAGTCTCGGAGAATCAGTAGGTGCGTTTGCATATGGAACATTTACATTTACCTGCTTTTTTGCCGGCTATCTTAGTCTGGTAAGAAGAATTAAGGCAAAGAGTCTGTGGGAGAACAGTTTGCTTCGAAGCTTCGGTATATTTATCGGGAAAATATTACGAGACATGAAGCTTACAAAGAAAACAGCAGGACTTTTGGTTCTTTATTTCCTGTTTCAGCTTTTCGTGCTCTGGGGTGGAGATTTCTTCCTGGTGATTCTGCTGCTGATTGCTGATGCAGTGCTATTCTATTACATGGTTGCAAATGTGATGGAAAAGAATCGATTGAGAAAAGGAATTCAGGAGATCGCTGCCGGAAATATGAGTTATCAGATTCCAATCGACGGACTGCATGGGGAGAACAAGAAATTTGCATTGATGATCAACGGGATCGGAACCGGACTTAACAAAGCAGTTGCCGAGGCAATGAAAAACGAACGTCTTAAGACAGATTTGATCACAAATGTTTCTCATGATATTAAGACACCACTCACTTCTATTTTGAACTATGTCGGCATCTTAAGACAAACAGATCCGGCGGATCCGAAAGTTCAGGATTATCTGAATATTCTAGAAGAGAAAGCACAGAGACTGAAGACATTGACAGAAGATGTAGTAGAAGCATCGAAAGTCAGCAGCGGGAATATTTCCCTGGAATATATGGATCTTGATCTGTCAGAAATGATCCAGCAGACGCAGGGTGAACTCGAAGAAAAATTCGAGGCGAGAAATCTGGCAATCGTCACAGATCTTCCGGCAGAACCGGCTGTTGTGCATGTCGATGGAAGAAGAATGTGGCGTGTTCTGGAAAATATTTACGGAAATGCAGCCAAGTACGCAATGCCTGGAACCAGAGTTTACGCGACTCTGAAAACAGATGATACAAAGGTGAGATTTTCATTGAAAAATGTTTCCGAGCATCAGTTGAATATTCAGGCGGACGAACTGACAGAACGTTTTATCCGCGGAGATATTTCCAGAAGTACGGAGGGAAGTGGATTAGGACTTTCTATAGCGAAGAGCCTTACAACAATGCAGGGCGGCACATTTGATCTGTATCTAGATGGAGATCTGTTCCGGGTAGATATTACATTTCCAAGAGTGAAAGCAAAAGGAAATGCTGGCGGGACAACAGAGGAATCGAAAGAGAAAACAACAAGCGGTGTATCTTGACATTCTATTCGCGTTATGCTAACCTTTTTAAGGAATGAAAAGCAGTGATAAGCGAAACGCGATGAGGAAGAGAGTAGTCTGTAACAGATTCTACAGAAAAGTCCTGAAGGCTGTCAGGCCGGATGCTGAGAGGGATGGATGGAAGACAGATGAAGATGGCTTCTGAGCAGCGCAGATGAGCCGGGATAGTTTAATTCAAGGAAGCTGTTTCAGCGGGAAATTGAATTGCTGAAGAGATTCAGGTTAGTCTGTGAAGGGATTCGCCCTTTATAGCGAAGAGTATCAACAGTGAGAAATGCCGTAGTATTCAAAGCAGTTTTTACTAACGAAAGTGCAGATACTCATAGAGGTTTCTTTCCGCGAGGAAGGAACGAAGAGAAGTGGTAACACGAAAGTAGGATTCGTCTTCTCAGGGATGCAAGTCCCTGGGAGGGCGTTTTTTAATATATTAGGTTCTTTCCTAATATATTAAAAACGCTCCGCTAGGGATGTTCCGGAAAATCCAGAAAAAACGTATTAGTAATCACTGAAAGTTGAGAAAAGAATCCCACATTGTGGGAAAAGGAGGCAGAAAAATGTCAGAAAAACCAAAATATTATATAACAACAGCGATTGCCTATACATCAGGTAAACCGCATATCGGAAACACATACGAGGTCGTGCTTGCAGATGCAATTGCACGTTACAAGAGAAGCCAGGGATATGATGTATTCTTCCAGACAGGAACAGATGAGCACGGACAGAAGATCGAGCTCAAAGCCGAGGAGGCTGGAATCACACCAAAGGAATTCGTAGATAATGTATCAACAGAAATCAAAAGAATCTGGGATCTGATGGATACATCTTATGACAAATTCATCCGTACAACAGATGAAGATCATGAGAAACAGGTTAAGAAGATTTTCAAGAAACTTTACGACAAGGGAGATATTTACAAGGGACATTATGAAGGAATGTACTGTACACCATGTGAGTCTTTCTTCACAGAGTCTCAGCTTGTAGATGGAAAATGTCCTGACTGTGGACGCCCGGTTCAGCCTGCAAAAGAAGAGGCATATTTCTTCAAAATGAGCAAGTATGCAGATCGTCTGATCGAGCATATCAATACACACCCGGAGTTCATTCAGCCGGTTGCCCGTAAGAACGAGATGATGAACAACTTCCTTCTTCCGGGACTTCAGGATCTGTGTGTATCCAGAACATCCTTCAAGTGGGGAATACCGGTAGATTTCGATCCAAAGCACGTTGTATATGTATGGCTTGATGCTCTTACAAACTATATTACAGGAATCGGATATGACGCAGACGGAAACAGCACAGAGCAGTTCAACAAACTGTGGCCGGCAGACCTTCATCTGATTGGAAAAGATATCATTCGTTTCCATACAATTTACTGGCCAATCTTCCTTATGGCACTTGATCTTCCACTTCCGAAACAGGTGTTTGGACATCCGTGGCTGCTTCAGGGAGACGGTAAGATGAGTAAATCCAAGGGAAATGTTCTCTATGCAGATGAACTTGTTGATTTCTTTGGCGTAGATGCAGTTCGCTACTTCGTACTTCATGAGATGCCATTCGAGAATGACGGTGTTATTTCCTGGGAGCTGATGGTAGAGCGTCTGAACTCTGATCTTGCAAATACACTTGGAAACCTTGTAAACAGAACTGTTTCTATGACAAACAAATACTTCGGCGGAACAGTAGAAGATAAGGGTGTTGTAGAAGATGTAGATGCAGAACTGAAAGCAGTTGTAGAGAATGCTTCTAAAGCAGTTGATGCTAAGATGGCAGACCTCCGCGTCGCCGATGCGATTACAGAAATCTTCAATCTGTTCAAACGCTGCAATAAATACATTGATGAGACAACTCCTTGGGTACTCGGAAAAGATGAATCCAAGAAGGATCGCCTTTCTACAGTACTTTGGAATCTGATCCAGAGCATTTCTGAAGGTGCAAGACTTCTTGAATCTTTTATGCCTTCTACAAGTAAGAAGATCCTTGAGCAGCTTGGTAACGGACATGTAACAGAGAAACCGGAGATCCTGTTCCAGCGAATGGATCTCGAAGAGGTTATGAAGAAAGTTGAAGAACTTCATCCGAAGGTAGAAGAAAAGAAAGAGGAAGAAGCTGTTATCGACATTGAGCCGAAAGATGAGATCACATTTGAGCAGTTCGGAGCAATGCAGTTCCAGGTTGGAGAGATCATTGCATGTGAGGCTGTAAAGAAATCCAAAAAGCTTCTCTGCTCTCAGGTAAAAGTTGGAAGCCAGGTAAAACAGATCGTATCCGGAATCAAAGCACATTACACACCGGAAGAAATGGTTGGTAAGAAAGTTATGGTTCTTGTAAACTTGAAACCTGCGAAGCTGGCAGGCGTACTTTCAGAGGGGATGCTGCTTTGTGCAGAAGATGCAGAAGGTAACCTTGCACTGATGACACCGGAAAAAGAAATGCCGGCTGGAGCAGAAATCTGTTAATTGAAATGTTTGAAAATTCAGACAATTACAATCAAAGCAGATAATAAATAAAAAATATAAAAAAATCAAATGAATATATTGACAAATTAGACGCCGAATGTTATTATATAACCATCAAAGAGAGAAAGAAATCTCCCAAAGATATTTAACTAAGAAGGCAAAAGTAACAGATGCCTGATTAGATTAAAAATACAAGTTCAACAGGAGGTCAGTCCCATGGACAGTATAGTTTCAGATTTTTATCAATATGTCAGTGGTATGATGAGTGAAGGTTCCTGTGAAGAAAGAGACCTTTGCCAAGCGTAAAAGTCCAGTAGAAAGAAAAGAAGATCAAAGATCGGAGAGTACGGAAACTGGAAGCAAAGAGAAAAAGATGAATCACTCATAGATGTATTGAATAAAAATACCGCATATAACATAGAATGAAAAATGTGTAAAGAAACATTGAAAGGATATGTTATAATCTTAGATTTGTTATAAAAGCAGGAATGACTTGACAGAAGATTTAATACATAAAGTATTGAATGGATATGAAAATCATTCAGGTGATAAAATAACAGACGACAAAGGTCTCACAGGAACGTAGAATCGCGAATAATCTCCGATACAAAATATAAAATTATAATAATAATACAATTAAATAACACTAAAAATGCACTTTCAAAAGGAATTGAAGGTGCATTTTTTTGACATTACAGACCTCATATGGTAGAATAATGAAAGAGTATCGGCTAGTGCCTAATGGACACATTCAGACCAAAACTAATATTTCAATGACAATGAGGTGAGTACAGTGGATAAGTATGAATATAAGTTAAAGACAGAAGAGATGCTGGAACTTATGGAAGATGGAGAATACAGAAAAGCAGCGGCAGCAGCAGATCTGATTGACTGGAAGCGTGTCCGTAACGCAGGGATGCTGATGAATGTCAGTGATATTTATGAAAAAACAAAAGAGTATCAGAAGAGCTATGATGTGATGAATCTTGCATATCGCCGTTCTGAAGGAAGCCGCAAGGTGATCTATAAGTTATGTTCTCTTGCAATTAAGACAAAGAATATAGATGAAGCAATCGACTATTATGACGAATTTATCCAGATTGCACCGAAAGATCCGAACAGGCATATCCTTAGATATCAGATCTTAAGAGCGCAGAGAGCGCCGATCGAACAGCAGATTGAGGCTCTGGAGGAATTTAAGAAGGCAGAATATATTGAAGAGTGGGCTTATGAACTGGCGAAGCTTTATCGCGAAGCAGGTATGATGACAGAATGTCTGGAAGAATGTGATGATCTGATCCTCTGGTTCAGCGAGGGTAAGTATGTTTATAAGGCAATGGAACTGAAGATGCAGTATAAGCCATTGTCACCATCGCAGCAGCAGAAATATGATCACAGATATGAGAAGCTTTCTTCAGAGACAGAAGAAATACCGGATCTGACTTCCTATTTAGGAGAAGACGAGGAAAAAGATTCTGCGTCAGAAGGAGCTGAAGCACTTGGAGATACAAGATCAATCGGGCTGACAGAACAGCCGGTGATGGAGAACGACAGTACTTCCGATGTGATTGACACGGATGCGGTTACTTTGGAAGCGGCAGAAGAGACGGATGCCGAAGTAGAAAATCCGGAAGAAGCAGGAGTAGAAACAGCAGAAGTTATAGAAGCTTCCGAGGATGAGTCAGAAGTTCAGCCGGCAACGGTAGAGACAAGTGGAGATAAGAGAACACTTAGCAAAGATACTGCTTCCATACCGATTGTCGGTAAGAATCCGGTAAAACCAGTCAAGAAGAAACTTGGAGATACGATGCGGTTAGATGAAGCTCTGCAGCAATTACTCAATCCGAAACCGGAAGTTCAGGCAGAACCGGGAGAAGAAGTCGAACCGGATATGACAGATCTGGAAGAGGATATTGCAGCAATTGAGGATGTAGAAGATCTTGAGATCGTGAATCAACTGACAGAAGAGAAGAAAGCTGAGGAAGCCAATAAAGAACGAGTAGTTCCATCAGGGATGAAAGAACTGATACCGGACCCGGAGACAGAAGAAGAGCTTATAGAACAGGCAGTGGAGGAGACTTCAGAAGATGTCCCAGAAGATGCAGTTACTATAGAAGCAGGAGAAGCAGAACCGGAAGAAGTTCTTGAAGTAGAAGAGGCAGAACCGGAAGAGGAAGAAATTCTTGAAGTAGAAGAGGCAGAACCGGAAGAGGAAGAAATCCTTGAAGTAGAAGAAGCAGAACCAGAAGAGGAAGAAATCCTTGAAGCAGGAGAAGCAGAACCGGAAGAGGAAGAAATTCTTGAAGCAGGAGAAGCAGAACCGGAAGAGGAAGAAATTCTTGAAATAGATGCAGCTGAGTCAGAAGATCTGACAGATGAATCAGAAGATTTGTCTGGGGTGGAGGAACTGATCTCAGAAACTGAAGTTGTCAATGATGAAGATGATTCAGAAGGAGCAGCAGTAAGAGAGACTATGGACAATAAAAATAATGAAGAACCAATTTTATCACCAGAGATACAGAAACTGATTGATGAGATTGAAGGTGTTATTCCGGAAGAGGAAGAAGTAGATGCAACAGTAAGTTCAGAAGAAGTTCTTGAGGTAGAAGAAGAACCACATGAAAATATGGGAGAGCTTGCGGATGATCTCAGACTCGGTGAGGATGAGTACGAAGATTATGATGCGTATGACTGGGATGATGCAGAAGAGTTTGACGAAGACGATATTTTAGATGATTATGAAGAGTCTGATGACGATTTGTTGGATGATTATGAAGAGTCTGATGACGATCTGCCGGATGATTATGAAGACGCTGATGATGATCTGTTCGGTGAGGAAGAAGGATATGATGATCTGGATGCCTATGGTTATGAAGAAGACGATGAGGATGATGAAGTAATTAATCCAAGAGATCTTTTCACAGCAGAAGATAAGATTTCAGATGATGATCTTCTTGGTCTGAATTCTTATGAAGAAGTGCCAAATTTTGAAGATGAATTCAGCGTGAATCCAGCGCATAGTGAGGAACCGGATGACAGAGAGATTCCGGATGAAGATGACGGAATTGATATCATGTCTGCGACGACACCATTGAGCCGTAAAGAGACTGCAAAATTGATCGCAACAGGTAAGACATCACCATTACCGTTAGATGAGATTGCAGATGCAATGTCTGATACAGGATTTATTGTACATGGTCGTTATGATCTTGAAACACAGAGTGGAATCGGTACAAGAGCAGGACTTACAGAGGAACAGAAAAAACTCTTCTCTTATTTTGTACCTGTGCGTGGTATGAGTGAGCAGCTGGTAGATGTACTTGAGCAGGATAAGAACTGTACAAACCGCAAAGGAACTTCCAGAACAGGAAACCTTCTGATTATTGGAAATAAAGGAAATGGAAAGACAGTCCTTGCTGTTGATGTTGTAAAGGCAATTCAGAAGCAGCGTGACATCCGTCAGGGCAAGGTTGCGATTGTAACAGGAGAGTCACTGAATAAGAAGAGAATCGGAGACATTTTCCGTAAACTGTACGGCGGTGCACTGATCATTGAAAAAGCCGGACAGATGAACGAAAAAACACTCGCCAAGCTGAACAAAGCAATGGAGCAGGATACAGGAGAACTTTTAGTAGTTCTTGAAGAGCAGAGAAAACCACTGGACAGACTTCTTTCTTCCAACAGAGAATTCAGAAGAAAATTTACTTCCAGACTTGAAGTGCCGATCTTTATTAATGATGAGCTTGTAACATTTGGACAGACTTATGCTCAGGAGAATGGTTACAGAATCGATGAGATGGGAATTCTTGCACTGTACAGTAAGATTGATTCTTTACAGAGAGAAGATCATGCAGTAACAGTAGCAGAAGTGAAAGAAGTGATGGATGATGCGATTGCTCATTCACAGAAAGCTTCCGCAAAGAAACTTGTGAAGAGAGTATTTGGAAAGAATACAGATTCTTCCGACAGAATTCTGCTTTCAGAGAAAGATTTCAACATTTAATGACATATATTTGTTAAGAATTAATAGACAGTCAGTAAAACGACTGTCTATTTTTGTGCAATAATACATTTTCTCTTTCCTTTTTATACAGTATCAAGTATAATAAAACTATAGTGTTCAAGGGGAGAATGAAACTTTGTTACCAATTGAAAGATTCGGTAATGTGCCTTGATCTATAAGAAATTGTATGGTTTTTAAATCATTACAATCAGGAATATATTTGAGCAGTGAGGTGGCTTTATGGTTAAGAAAAACAGCACGAAGACGAAAGTGCAGCCTTATGAGATCGGAGAACTTGACCATTATCTTTTTGGGCAGGGAAATCATTATGAGATTTATAAAAAGATGGGTGCCCATGAGGTGACAAAGAACGGAAAAAGAGGAGTATATTTTGCGGTATGGGCTCCTCATGCAGTAAACGTTTCTGTAATCGGAGAGTTTAATGACTGGGATGAGACGAAAGATAAGATGAAGAGAGGAGAGCCTCTCGGAATATACACATGCTTCGTTCCGGAGGCGAAGAAAGGGGATTTGTATAAGTTCTGTATAGAGACACAGGCGGGTGAGAAGATCTATAAAGCAGATCCATTTGCTAATTATGCAGAGCTCCGACCGGGAACAGCATCCAGAATTACAGACATTTCTAATCTGAACTGGTCAGACAGTAAGTGGATGACAGCTCGTGAGAAGTGGGATAACAAAGAAGAACCAGTGTCTATTTACGAAGTGCATATGGGTTCCTGGATGAGACATCCTGGAAGAGAAGATGAAGGATTCTATACATATCGTGAGTTTGCAGAAGCAATTACAAAGTATGTAAAAGAGATGGGATATACTCATGTTGAGTTGATGGGAATCGCAGAGCATCCGTTTGACGGTTCCTGGGGATATCAGGTGACTGGATATTATGCACCAACTTCACGCTATGGAACACCGGAAGATTTTGCATATATGGTAAATTATCTTCATAAGAATAATATCGGTGTTATTCTTGACTGGGTACCGGCGCATTTCCCGAAAGATGCACATGGTCTGGCAGATTTTGACGGAACACCGACATTCGAATATCCAGATCCGAGAAAAGGTGAGCATCCTGATTGGGGAACGAAGGTTTTCAATTATGAAAAACCGGAAGTTTCCAACTTCCTTCTGGCGAATGCATTGTTCTGGGTTGAACATTATCATGTAGACGGACTTCGTGTAGATGCAGTGGCATCTATGCTGTATTTGGACTACGGAAGAGAAGATGGACAGTGGATTCCGAATAAATTTGGTGGAAATGAGAATCTTGAGGTGATTGCATTCTTTAAACATCTGAATTCTGTAGTTTGCGGAAGAAATAAAGGCGTTATGATGATCGCAGAAGAGTCCACAGCATGGCCGAAGGTGACAGGATCTCCTGAGGATGATGGACTTGGATTTACTTTGAAGTGGAATATGGGTTGGATGCATGACTTTACAGAATACATGAAACTGGATCCTTATTTCAGAAAGAATGCACATCACATGATGACATTTTCTATGGAATATGCATATTCAGAGAACTATATTCTTGTACTTTCTCATGATGAGGTTGTTCATCTGAAATGCTCCATGTTGAATAAGATGCCGGGAGAAGGATGGGATAAGTTCCGCAACTTGAAGGTGGCATATGCATTTATGATGGGACATCCTGGAAAGAAGCTTCTCTTTATGGGACAGGAGTTCGCACAGCTTCGTGAGTGGAGTGAAGAGAGAGAACTGGATTGGTTCCTTCTTGCAGAAGAACCGCATCAGCAGATTCAGAACTGGTATAAAGATTTGCTTCATCTTTATAAGAAGAATAAGGCATTGTATGAGTTGGATAATGATCCGAAGGGATTTGACTGGATCAATAAGGATGATATCTTCCGGAGTATTTTCAGTTTCACAAGACATTCAAAAGATGGTAAGAAAAATCTGCTCTTTGTATGCAATTTTACACCGGTAGACAGACCGGATTACCGTGTTGGTGTTCCGAGAAGAAAGCAGTTTAAGCTTGTTCTTAACAGTGATGAGACAAAATACGGCGGATCAGGAGAAGAACGCCCATTGGTTTACAAGCCAGAGAAACAGGAATGTGATGGTCAGAAATATTCCTTTGCATATCCTCTTCCGGGATATGGTGTGGCAGTATTTGAGTATTAAGTTGTATAGTATAATGTTTTCCACGAATAGATGGAACAGGAATTAGACATACATTAATTTGCCCCTGCATAGATTGTAAAAAACAAACTATGCAGGGGCTTTTCTATGAGAGAATATATTGAGGAGCGTGCAGTGGAAATTGCAAATTATATTATAGAAAATAATGCGACAGTGAGACAGACAGCAAAACAGTTTCGGATTAGTAAGAGTACGGTGCATAAGGATGTTACAGAACGCTTGCTTCAGATCAACCCATCATTGGCTCATGAAACGCGTAAGGTTTTAGACACCAACAAATCAGAACGTCACATCCGGGGAGGGCTCGCTACCAGAGAAAAATATTTACACTTGCATGCTTCCAATTATTGAAGTTAATGTTACAATAAAAGAGGATATTCAATCAGAAACACGGACATTGAGAGGAGAATGTTCAAATGCGGGTGGCAATCGTTGAAAGGGATGAAAAAGTATTAGAAGAACTGAAAAAAGGTTTAAAACGCGTAGATCCGAATTACGAGTTGGCGGGGATTGCAGGGAATGGACAGTCTGCATATGAGATGATAACAGTTATGCAGCCAAATCTTGTTATCATGGACATTGGGCTTCCGCGGATGAATGGGTTAAATCTTTTGAGAAAATTACGCACGGAAGGACGTGAGTTCCGTGTGATTATTATAACAAAAGATGAAGATTTTCAACAGGCAAAGCAGGCAATCGATCTGGGTGTGGACGGATATTTAGTACAGCCGTTCCGGCCGATGGAGCTTAAGAAGGCATTAAGCCGTATTCATGAAAAAATCAGGAATGAATATTGGATGCAGGCTTCTTTTACTGTTGAAAATGTTCTGTTAAGCTGTAGATATGGAGAAATTATATCGAATCAGAAGTTAAATGAAATGACTATCCGGAAATATGGTTTTGCAGTGGATGATCCGGGATATTTATTTACGGTTTCAATGGCAGATGAATACGAGGAGCAGAAGGAAAATATACGTGGATTTCTCGAAGAAATCTGCAGACGTGAGTGTGGATTTTCGGCATCTGTTATATGTTCGGATCAATGGAAACAGGTGTATCTGATCATTTACCGGGTACGTGAAGCAAGGAACTGGAAAGAATATTTTAAAAAAAATGTGGTTACTGGGTTATGTAGGAATTTTCCGGGGACAATTATTTGTGTATGGATAGAGACAAAACAGCTGACAAAGCTGGTAGATGCAATGATTCAGGCAGGAAGTCTCATGGAATGGAATCTTCTTCAGCCGCGAGGAGTTTTAATCTGTCAGCAGACAGTTGAGAAATTTGAAGCTGTTCCGGTGCGTTATCCGGTAGAATTAGAACAACGAATGCGAGAAATGATTTTCGATGAAAACAAGAAAGGAATTGCCAGACAATTTCAACTTGTTTGTGAGGAAATGAAAAGAGAAAAATATTTTCCGAAAGAAATAAAATACAGTATCATTCGTTTTTGCATGGCAGCTGGATTGAATTATAGAAATTATGGCGGGGAGATTGACGAAACAAAAATCCTGAGTCTTATGCAGCAGATTACCTATGCCATCAGCTGGAAACAGATAGAGAAAGCGATTCAAGGCTTGGAACGGATGATATCATATGAGCATAAATTTGAGCAGTACAGTACGCTTATCCAAAAAGCAATGGAAATTATAAGAAAAGAATATGACAGTGGTATTACATTGGAAGAAGCAGCGAGCCAGCTTTATGTATCGGAAGAATACCTGAGTTCTCAGTTTAAAAAGGAGACAGGATATAATTTTACAGAAACTGTGAGGAAATACAGGATAGAAAAAATAAAGGAGCTTCTCAGGACAACAAAATATAAGATGAATCAGATTGCGGGGCTTGTCGGTTACTCTGATCCCAAATATATGAGTAAGGTGTTTAAAGAGGAGGAAGGAATTTTACCGACGGAATACAGACGTAACTCCAATGGGATTTCATAATCAGGAGTAATTTCATATTGTTTATAGAAAAAAGTAGAGAATAAGAGGTATATTTAATTAAAAAAATACACTTTTATAAAAAATTTCGCCCTTTTAAATATAAAAAATGTGCTATGATATATGCGAAAAGTGAAAAGGATTTCATAGCCGTTAAGGCAGAAAGAGGTGAAAAGAATGAGCACAATGAACATTACTTTCAAACACCCGGATGAGATCATTGATTTCTTGAAAACAGTATGTAAATTTGACTTTAACATGGACATGAGAAGAGGACGGGCAGTAGTAGATGCGAAGTCATTACTTGGAATCATGAATCTGGGATTGAATAACGTGATTGAACTGCAGATGTATGCAGACGATTGCACAGAACTTGAAAGACAGCTAGAAAGATTTGCAGCATAAAATGGAACATAAAAATGGGATGTCGGGCATTTGTTCGGCATCTTTTTTGATATATTATACCCATAACAGTGGATACATAGAATGCGCACTGCGGTGGTGTACGATGTAAGTGTCGCAAGCGACCACCGTAGGCGTAAGAGGGTGCCGAGGCATATTTTTTGTTCTAGATAGATCAGAAGGGGAATAATTACCGTGTATAGTAATAGAAATTATGGATAAGATTTTATTTTACATAAACAAATACTTGTAAATCAATGATTCCTCTACTATAATGAAGAACAGAAAAAGATATATAGATAAAGCAAGTAGTTTTGATTGGATTTTACAGGAGGGAAGATTTGAAGAAAGAATTAGTGATTGTCCTTGACTTTGGTGGACAGTATAACCAGCTGGTCGCAAGACGTGTCAGGGAGTGTAATGTATATTGTGAAATTTATTCATATAAGACAGATATTGAAAAAATCAAAGAGATGAATCCAAAAGGAATCATTCTCACAGGCGGACCGAACAGCTGTTATGAGCCGGATTCACCGACTTATTCAGAAGAACTGTTCAAGCTTGGAATTCCGGTTCTCGGACTTTGCTATGGCGCACAGTTGATGTCTCATGTACTTGGTGGAAAAGTTGAGCGTGCAGATGTAAGAGAATACGGTAAGACAGAAGTTATTATTGATAAAAAAGACTCCAAAGTATTTGAGGGTGTTTCAGAGACAACAACATGTTGGATGAGCCATTTTGATTATATTTCAAAGATTGCTCCGGGATTTGAAATTACAGCACACACTGCTGACTGTCCGGTTGCAGCAGCTGAGAACGCAGCTGAGAAACTGTATGCAATCCAGTTCCATCCAGAAGTACTTCATACAGTAGAAGGAACAAAGATGATCAACAACTTTGTAAAAAATGTATGTGAATGTGCGGGTGACTGGAAGATGGATGCTTTTGTTGAGAATACAATTGCAGAGATCCGCGAGAAGGTTGGAAACGGAAGAGTATTGCTCGCATTGTCAGGTGGGGTTGACTCTTCAGTGGCAGCGGGACTTCTTTCCAAAGCCATTGGAAAACAGCTTACTTGTGTATTCGTAGATCATGGACTTCTTCGTAAAAATGAAGGAGATGAAGTTGAGGCAATCTTCGGACCAGAAGGACAGTTTGATCTGAACTTTATCCGCGTAAATGCGCAGGAAAGATATTATAACAAACTTGCAGGCGTTACAGAGCCAGAAGCAAAACGTAAGATTATCGGTGAAGAATTCATCCGTATCTTCGAAGAAGAAGCAAAGAAGATCGGTACTGTTGAATTCCTTGCACAGGGAACAATTTATCCGGATGTGGTAGAAAGTGGTCTTGGCGGAGAATCCGCTGTGATCAAATCTCACCACAATGTAGGAGGACTTCCGGATTTTGTAGATTTCAAAGAAATCATTGAGCCGCTTCGTGATCTTTTCAAAGATGAAGTTCGTAAAGCAGGACTTGAGCTCGGACTTCCTGAAAGACTCGTATTCCGTCAGCCATTCCCAGGACCGGGACTTGGAGTACGTATCATCGGCGAAGTAACAGCTGAGAAAGTTCGTATCGTTCAGGATGCAGATGCTATTTATCGTGAAGAGATTGAAAATGCCGGACTTGATAAGACAATTGGTCAGTATTTTGCAGCACTTACGAATATGAGAAGCGTTGGTGTTATGGGTGATGAGAGAACTTATGATTATGCTGTAGCTCTTAGAGCCGTTAATACGATTGATTTCATGACTGCAGAGGCAGCGGAGATTCCGTATGAAGTTCTGAATAAAGTGATGAGCAGAGTTATAAATGAAGTTCGTGGGGTGAATAGAATATTCTATGATCTGACGAGTAAGCCACCGGGAACGATTGAGTTTGAATAGTTGACGCTGGGCTACAAAGCCCGTAACCACGGGGCTTTGCGGCTTTGGGTGTTTGAAA